>MAAC01011199.1_pt1 | contig 132446 bp, 108 predicted proteins | sample 1115981 | NCBI WGS metagenome assembly MAAC01 (sample SAMN04961126, study PRJNA320927) | seawater metagenome | isolation source: sample BD02T64 sea water enriched with oil for 64 days | place: USA:Gulf of Mexico | collected 2013-07-27
GAGGGAGACCTTGTAGCATTAGCACAAACGGGAACTGGAAAAACGGCGGCATTTGGTTTACCACTACTACAGCTGATTGACGTTAATAGTAGAAAAACCCAAGCATTAATCTTGTCTCCAACAAGAGAACTAGCGCTACAAATTGCTGATGATTTAAAGAAATTTTCAAAGTACTACAAGGGGCTTAATATCGTAACTGTTTACGGTGGAGCAAGTATTAGCGATCAAGCTAGAGCATTGAGAAAAGGTGCTCAAGTAATTGTTGCTACTCCTGGACGTATTAAGGACATGATTCGTAGAAATTATGTTCAACTTGAGGATGTTCAATACGTAGTATTGGATGAGGCTGATGAAATGTTGAATATGGGATTCAAGGAGGATATTGATTCTATCTTGTCTCATACGCCAGACACCAAGTCTACTTGGTTGTTCTCAGCAACTATGCCTAAAGAAGTGTCAAACATTTCTCGTAACTACATGTCTAATCCCGAAGAAATTACTTGTGGGAGAAAGAATGAAGGTGCTAGTACTGTTGATCACGTTTATTTTACAGCAAAAGGGTATAATAAATATGCAGCATTAAGAAGATTGATTGATATTGATCCTTCTATGTTTGCTATTATCTTCTGTAGAACACGTTCTGAAACTCAGGAAGTTGCAGAGAAACTAATAGCAGGTGGTTATAATGCTGGTTCATTACACGGTGATTTGTCTCAAAAGCAAAGAGATGTTGTAATGAATTTATATAGAAAGCGTAGTCTTCAATTCTTGGTAGCAACAGATGTTGCAGCTAGAGGGATTGATGTAAGTGACGTATCTCACGTAATTAACTATCAATTACCTGATGATATTGAAGCTTATACACACCGTTCAGGTAGAACAGGACGTGCTGGAAAGGAAGGTAAATCATTTTGTTTGATCACGCCACGTGAAAAATACAGAATACGCCAGATTGAAAAAATCATCAACAAAAAGTTTTCTGAAGGTAAACTTCCAAGTGGTGAAGAGGTTTGTGAAAAACAACTTTTCAACATTATTACGAAGATCCAAGAGGTAAACGTTGAAGATACTACAGTAGATAAATACATGGACAAAGTCTATGAGGCATTTGCTGATAAAACTAAGGAAGAAGTTTTAAAACAACTGATTTCTCTTGAGTTAAATAAGTTTGCTAAGGAATATAAAAACTCTGGTAACCTTAACGAGTCTAGCTCTCAAGGTGGTGCTAATGCAGGTCTTAAGCGTATTTTCATCAATATCGGAACGCAAGATGATGTTGATTGGACGTCACTTAAAGATTATGTAAGATCTATTACAGGTTTAGATAAAGAAGCTATCAATGGAGTGGATGTGAAGAATAAATTCTCATTCTTCAATGTGAAGCAAGAATTGGCAGATAAACTTGTTACAGATTTTGCAGATCAAAAATTCCAAGGTAGAAAAATCGTACTTCAACTATCCACTGACCCAGGTGGTAGTGGTGGTGGTGATAGAAGACGTAGATCTAAGCCAGGATTCGGAAGAAGCGAAGGTGGTGGAGATCGCCGTGATCGTGGAGGCCGTAGAGATGGTGGTGGAGAACGTCGTGATCGTGGAGACCGTAGTGACCGTGGTGGTGACCGCCCTCGTAGATCATCATCTTCTAATTCTTCTAGCAGTCGTTTCGACCGTAAAGAAGGTGGAGGAGGAGAAAGAAATTTCTCTCGTCGTAGAAGAGGATAAATCCAACTGGATACAAAATAAAAAAGCGCGGTATATATATACCGCGCTTTTTTTATGCCTTATAACTAAAAAGAGCCTTCCAATTTGGAAGGCTCTTTTTAGTTTAATGTATGATGGATATACTTTCTTTAGAAGAATGTCCTAACTGATCTTCTAGTAGGATATAATACAGTCCGTTTGTTAGGCCTTGTACATCTATTGAAAGGTTGTTTTGTCCTTGACTAAGCTCTTGATTGCTTAAATCGATTACTTTAATTCCTAGCTGGTTGTACACAGCAATAGATAGATTAGTTCCTTCAGGATTGAATATTTGAATGCTTAATTCGTTATTAGCTGGATTTGGGAAAATACTTGAACTCCAGTTCTCCATTAGAATTGATTTTCGAAGGTTCGTCACAATCGAGATTCCATCCTTAGAATATATTGCATCCCCAGTATTTAATTCAATCTCCAACAAATATTCAACTTGGTTTTCTGCATTCCAAAGTTTTAAACTAAAGGCAGAATTAGCACTAATGTTTTCAACCAGTTCAGTACTACTATCATCTCCCCATATTGTTAGTGCTGTATGAGCACCTTGATATACGCTTGAACCAATAAGTTGTCCTTTTTCGTTGAAAGCGGCTATTTCATCTCCTTCCATTGCCATTCCTTCTAATACATTTAAAGGTAAAGCAATGGTCATATTTGAACCAGTTTTAAGTGGTTTTGAATAGAAAGAAGGTGTTATGTTACCTGCGAGTTTAGCAGTAGCTAGCGTAGTTGAGTTAGAAGCATAAGTAAGAATATCCTGATTGTTCATGTTGATCTGGTATCCTTCTCCTGGCTCCATATTTCCAATATTATTGATATTGAATTGTGGCCAGTACACATTTCCTTCAGCATCCTTTACCAACCATATATTTGCTGTAATATCAGCAAGAGCTGAGCTAATAATGGCTTCATGTGTTCTTAAATATCCTAAGTAAGACCAGCCTGGGTCCAGTGTTAATGAATGGTTCGTTGGATCAACTACGGAACCTTCTACGTTCCATGTTGCATCTGCATCCATTTTCACCTTATAGGCCTTCCCTATTGTTAAGTCTCCAATATTGTTAATGTTGAAGGCTGGCCAATAAACAGATCCATTTTCGTCTTTAGCTAGGAATATATCATTCGCGATAGGAGCCATTGAAACAGAAATATCAGCGTCATTTGGATCTATATATGTAGAAACAAAGTTCCAGCCATTTACCATATCAATAGATTGACCATTACTAGCGTCAATACTTTCGATAGCACTTATTCCATCGTCAGCATATTCTCCTTCATTAGGCATGTTGATATCATAACTAACTTCTGCATTTAGGGTAGCTAAGGTGGAGATGTCAAATACTTTCCAAACGAAACTTTCTCCGTCTTGGAATCCATTATCTTCACCGTCTTCAGCTCCATATGCAGTAATCGTTGCATTGGCTCCATTCCAAATAATAAAACCACCACACTGTGATAGACCATTCTGATCGTAGAATACACCTACATAATCTCCATTAGCTAATGCGTCACCATTGATGTCCATTAATGCATTGGTAGGGATAAGAATAGTATGATTTTCTGAAGTTGCTGTAACATCCCAAATACTATCAGTTGCAGGTGTATATTCACAAGAACCATCATTTGTATTTGCTAACGATTCAAAGTTAAGTGCAGTACTGTCTGTACATCCTAAAACAACAGTAATACATGAACCATCATCTACAGTAGCTGTAGGGTTGTAGTTCCAAGCTGTTGGATCTGTACAACCTAAAATATTTGTGATACATGATCCATCGTCAACATTTGCGTTTGCGTTATAATTTGCCGCGGTAGAATCAGTACAACCTAATACGGTTGTTATACAAGATCCATCATCAATAGTAGCGTTTGAAGAATAATTGATGGCTGATTGATCTGTACATCCATAAATATCAAACATACAAGAGCCATCAGAGATATTCGCTCCAGCATTGAAATTGTTTGCTAATGAATCAATACATCCATAAATAGCATCAATACATGAATTGTCATTACTCGTTGCATTCCAGTTGAAATTTGCAGCATAAGGATCTGTACAACCCCATACCTCTAAGTTCAGTAAGGTGTCTGCGTAATATATAGCATTAGGAATACTAGTACTTACGTGCGCTTCAATATGATAGGTTCCATTTTCAGCAAAAATATGACCAAGAGGATTACCTATTTGACTTCCTGTACTGTCGCCGAAAGCCCATGTTACTGAAAGTACAGATACTCCAGGAGCAGCTGTAATCCAGAAATTATACGAACTATCTACCAATTGTTCATAGTGAAGGAATACAATATCATTTGAGCAAGAGCCATCATCTATCCCTGCTAATGGATCGTAATTGTTGTAGGTGCTATCTGTACATCCACTTGGTAAGAAAATACATGTACCGTTATAAATAGTTGCAGCAGGATCGTAATTGAATGCTGTAGAATCTGTACAGCCAAAAATTTCTTCCACACAGAATCCATTGTCCGTATTTGCATTCGGATCAAAATTCAATGCAGTAGGGTCTGTACATCCATATGCAAATTCCTCACAACTCCCGTCATCGAAAGAAGCATTTGGATTATAATTGAATGCTGTAGCATCTGTACAACCATGAATGATACAGTTTCCATTATCAATATTAGCATTTGGATCGTAATTGATAGCTGTCGAATCTGTACATCCCATTACTAAACAGCTTCCATCATCTACATTTGCATTTGCATTGAAGTTTAATGCATCTGGATTGGTACATCCAATAACTTCTGGTTCACAAGAGCCGTCATCTTCTGTAGCAGCAGGGTCGTAATTGAACGCTGTAGGATCTGTACAGCCATAAATAGCTGGAATGTCTGTAGTTGTAAAACTTAAGGTGTCAGACCAAAGGCTAAACCCACAAGCATTTTGAGATTTCACTCTCCAAAAGTATTCTGTATCTATTTCCAAAATAGGACTAGGGAAGTAATTATTTTCCGTTGAAGTACCGGTTTGAAAAAGAGTAGCGAAGGTAGAATCTGTGGAAATTTCAATGGTGTATGATTGAATGAAATTCACAGGGTCCCACATAAAGTTTACCCCTTCTGGAATGTCAGTTGCATCATCCAATGGGAACGTTAAAATAGAAGTTGTTGGTAGACTATTTGCTACTTGGTAAATAATATCCGTAGTATGGGTGATTGTATCATCCGTCCCTGTAATGGTTATTAGATAATCTCCAGGTGTAATTGTATTAGGTTCAAAGGTGATGCTTGTAGTTGTTCCTGGTGCCACAAGAGTATCTCCAAAAGTGAAGGTTGCACCAGCAGGCACTCCCGTTGCAGAAAGTTGTACATCGTTAGAAAAACCTAAAATTTGTTCAACTTCTAAAGAGTCGATTGCAAAACCTGGGGCACAAATAGCAAAAGTATTGTCATCCGGGTTTAAGACAAAATCTGGAGTAGTTGGTTCTGTAACAGTAAAATTGTTATCTGAGATATCGAAGAAAACATTATTGTCTGCTTTAATTTTAATACGACAGGTTGTACTACTCGTAATACCTGTTGGTAAAACTCCAATTGGAATCAAAACTTGGCTTGTTCCATTATTAGGAACATTAAACGCCAATGTAGTTGGATAGGTGAAACCACCGTCAGTAGAAAGAGTAATGGTTACATGTGAACAGTTTACTGGAGCTATATCTGTATTTGCAACATCCCAGTTAATGGTTACCAATTCATTTTCGGCAACAACTTCTCCACCATTTAAGTCTTCCACAATAAATGGACCAGCAGTTCCTGCAACATTTAAACTTAAGTTATCATAATCAAATCCCCCAGTTCCAGCATTGTTATCTCTTACAACAAATCTAAAATTCATAGATCTTGTATAAGTAGGTAGCATTTCACCAATTGAAGTGGTATTATTTACTAAGTCTACTAATCTTGGGAAAACTCTGGTAGCATTTGTTGTAGGAGCCCATACCCTAAATATAGGTTCATTAGCAGTAGGGTTTTCCAAATCAGTTAATGTAGTAGTTGACGGTCCTAAATCAAATTGTTCCCAAGTATAGGTAAGTATATCTCCATCAACATCAGTTGCAGATCCTGTTAATTCGAAAGGTGTAGAAACGGGAATTGTATATCCTCCTGTCCCTGCATTCGCGTCAGGTACATTGTTTGTTGAGAGTTCAATAACGGCACAAGTCGTACCATCTATATGGGTTTGAATTTGATCGTAACTGTGTGAATGAAAAATGGCATCTGAATTATTTTGTAAGTTCGGTGCACAAATTCCAGCATACCCCATTATTGTAGAGGCACTTCCTGGTTCATAGGCTGAATTAAGGGCTCTATTACAGGTGTTATTTTGAGTGTGTGAAGCTCCAAATTGGTGTCCAACTTCATGAGATACATAGTCGATGTCAAATGGGTCACCTGTGGGCGCGGATGAACCTGTAACTCCACGTGCTTTATTAGAATTTGAACAAACAACTCCTAAACCAGCTAATCCACCACTGTCAGTTCCAAAAAGGTGTCCTATATCAAAGTTGGTAGATCCAATGGCTGCAGTGATTTCTGTTTGTGCTTCAGTAATCATTAAATTGGTAGTCCCGTTGGTATAAGGATCGGTAGCAGAGTTGGTTTCAATTAGTGTATTAGTATTTGATACAAGAATTAATCTTACCGCTAAATCAGCTTCATAAATTTCATTTACCCTATTTATAGTAGTTGTCATAGCTGCTAAAGCCAATGGAACGGTCCCTCCATGGAAGGTCGTATATTCACCAGTGGCAGCTAAAGCCAATCGATACTTTCTTAATTCTGTTCCAGTAGGAACAGCAATAGAAGGTGGTGTAGTCGTCAAATCTTCTTGTGGAGCAAGAGGAGTAATAATACCAAGAGTATTTGTATCCTCTAGTTTACAAGTAAAAGTTGACTCACCTTGTTTTTGGAAATCCCGCTTAAAATAGGATATTGCGTATTGGGTATTGTGTTGACTGTATGGGTCAATAAAAACGGTACCCATTTTTGAACGAATCATGGCATGAAAACCAGAAGGAGAAATATCCAATCGAACCGTCGCTGTTCTATCTTCGACACCCTGACCTAAAAATGTTTTTATGTTTGGGAATTTAGCAGCTAAACCATCCTCAAAAATTGGCGATTCTACAATACTAAAGTTCATTGTAGTACCGTTTGGCATAGGTAAGGTAATCATATACCCGCTATTCTTGGCGCTAACCTGTGTTTCATGAGGTGCCGCAAATAAGAAGTTGGTTAGATCCGTATGGGAAACTTGAGCAACTTGGTATTTGTTTGGTATAATAATACGAGCTCCTTCGGTATTGACTACATTCCTAGATTCTAGTTCGAAAAAGGACTGCTGTGCTTTGGAAGAAAATGAAATAAATAGAAAAAAAGCGCATAAAAAATGCGTAAATGAATAGGTAATGTTCCTCAGCATAACTTGGGCTTTGCGATTAAACATAAGTTTTAGATAAAATTCAGCTAAAATTATGAAAAAAAAACTAGTATTGATTTAATTAGAATCTATTATTTTTGCTAAACTAAATAGTGGAATATGGCCTTAAAACCTTTGGCAGAAAGAATGCGACCAAATGATCTAAAAGATTATGTTGGGCAAGAACATATTATAGGAGAAGAAGGGAGTTTGCTTAAAGTGTTGAAAGCGGGGGTATTACCTTCTATTTTACTGTGGGGACCTCCTGGTGTAGGGAAAACTACATTGGCTTATTTACTTGCGAAATTTATTGGTAGACCTATTCATTTGGTGAGTGCAATAAATTCGGGAGTAAAAGAAGTTCGTGAAGTTATTAAACAAGCTACATCTAGGGATATGTTCCATCAAACCCCTATTTTGTTTATAGATGAGATTCATCGATTTTCAAAAACGCAACAAGATTCATTACTTTCGGCTGTTGAGAAAGGGGATGTAATATTGGTAGGAGCTACTACAGAGAATCCGTCCTTTGAAGTAATTTCGGCCCTTTTATCAAGGTGTCAAATTTATACTTTGAAGCATCTAGAACGTTCTGAACTTGAGATGATTTTAGAGCGAGCGATCGAGGAAGATGAAGTATTAAGTAAAAAGGAAATTACATTAAAAGAAACGGAAAACCTTATCCGGTATTCTGGTGGAGATGCTAGAAAGTTGATGAACCTATTGGAACTAGTTGTAAACAGTTGTCCTGGGGATACGCTTTCAATCGACAATGATATGGTAGCGCAGAATATTCAAGATCAGCTCTATCTTTATGATAAAAATGGAGAGATGCATTATGATATTGTCTCTGCATTGATTAAATCAATACGCGGATCGGATCCAAATGCTGCAGTTTATTGGTTGGCTAGAATGATTGAAGGGGGAGAGGATCCCAAATTCATTTCTAGAAGGTTATTGATATTGGCCTCTGAAGATATTGGAAATGCAAATCCTACCGCCTTGATTATGGCAAATAATTGTTTTCAGGCAGTACAGGCTATTGGATTCCCTGAATCAAGAATTATTCTATCACAATGTGTAATATATTTGGCAAATTCCGCCAAAAGTAATGCATCTTATATGGCGATTAATTTAGCCCAACAAGAGGTAAAAAAATCAGGCCACCAATCAGTCCCTTTACACCTTAGAAATGCACCAACTAAATTGATGCGGGATTTGGGTTATGGGGATAATTATAAATATGCACACAACCACCAAGGTAATTTTGTTCAACAAGAATTTTTACCTGATTTGATTTCGGGGACTACCTTTTATAAGCCTGGTAATAATGCCAAGGAGAATCAATGGAAGGATCAGTTGAAATTTAAATGGAAAGGTAAATACAATTACGATTAGAATTATGTTTATAAAATCATCCTTAAGTTTTCCTGAAACAGGAGCTTTTAATAAGATTATAAGGGACTATCAGACTAATGCCGATCATTTAAGACCTTTTATTTCCGAGTTTCCTAGTTTGGAAAACCTGGATAAACTTTCAAATAATTTGTCCTTTTCTAAGGAAAAGAGACAGGTATTGCAAGAGGTTTTATTGGAACAGTATGCCGAAATTGATAGTTCAGAAAATACGAACAACAATATCCATAAATTGGGGGAGGACAATACCTATACTATTGTTACCGGACACCAAATATGTTTATTTACAGGGCCATTGTATTTTATTTATAAAATTGCTAGTACGCTACAACTGTGTAAGCAATTGAATGAAAAGTACCCTGCAAAGAATTTTGTTCCAGTGTATTGGATGGCTACTGAAGATCATGATTTTGAAGAGGTAAATCACTTCAATTATTTTAAGGATCGAATAGTTTGGGAAACAGAGCAGACTGGGATGGTTGGATCATTTGGATTGGAGACAATGGAGCCTCTAATGGAGCAAGTCGAAGAATTGTTTTCTGGAATGCCAAATGGAAATGATTTGAATGAGCTATTTAAGGACTGTTATGGTAATTCAAAAAATCTATCTGAAGCAACCCATAAGTTGGTGAATGCTCTTTTTGGAAAACATGGCCTTCTTATATTAGACGCTGCGGATACAAGGTTGAAAAATCAGGCAGTTTCATGGATGCAAGAGGAGCTGGAAGAAGGATTTGCTGAAAAGGCCTTTCAAGATCAACTTCAGCATTGGCCAAAAGAGTATAAAGTACAGGCAAAGCCACGTGAAATAAACCTATTTTATGTGTTGAAAGACATAAGAGGAAGGATTGTTCGATCTGGAGAACAGTTTGAGGTATTGAATTCAACTATTTCATTTTCTAAGGAAGAGATTATGAAAGAACTTCAAAATCACCCAGAGCGCTTTAGTCCAAATGTTATATTGAGACCTCTGTATCAGGAAACCATTTTACCTAATATAGCTTATATAGGTGGTGGTGGTGAAATTGCTTATTGGATGTTACTGAAAAAGATATTTGATAAAAGGAATATTGAATTCCCAATTTTAATAGTCCGTGACTCCGTGTTGATTGTAGATCAGGCGGCAGCAAAGAAAAAGGAAAAATTAACCTTAACAGATGCCGAATTATTCTCAGACCCTCATCAAGTATTAAAGGGACATGCCGAAGAGTTGCTAAACGGTAAGATTGATTTGGAGACAGAAAAGGTCTTGATTCTAAATCAGTATGATCAGATTAAGGAAAAGGTGGCAGTAGTCGACAAAAACCTTCAACAGACAGTACAAACGGACATCAATAAATTTATAAAAGGTTTTGATCAATTAAAAGGGAAAATTATCCGTGCTGAAAAGCGAAAAAATCAGGATATGGAAACCCAATTGGTTAATTTTAAAGACCGACTATTTCCGAATGGCAGTTTGCAGGAAAGACATCAAAACTTTTCAGTTTTTTACCAGAAGTGGGGGCAGGAATTTATTGATTGTTTGGTAGAGGAACTCAATCCTTTAGAAAAGAAGTTTTGGATCTTAACAGAAAAGAAAGATTCCTAGTCGGAAATAAGGACCATTCCAGTTTAAAGCAGTAAATTGCGGCGAATTTTAGACAGTTAAGCAGACTACTATGCAAGAAAAAGTTATCATTTTAGATTTCGGATCTCAGTATACCCAACTAATCGCAAGAAGAGTAAGAGAACTGAACATTTACAGTGAAATACACCCGTTCAATAAAATGCCTGAATTGGATGGAAATGTAAAAGCAGTAATTCTATCAGGAAGTCCACATTCTGTACGAGAGGAAAATGCTCCGAATCCAGATTTATCTGAGATTCAAGGTAAATACCCATTATTGGGTGTTTGTTATGGTGCACAATTCCTAGCGGCAAAAGCAGGAGGTGTAATTATGCCTTCTAAAATTCGTGAGTATGGTAGAGCAAATTTGAACTATGTTGATTCTAGTTCAGAATTATTGAAAGGGGTTCCTACCGATTCTCAAGTTTGGATGAGTCATGGTGATACAATTACTAAATTGCCTGAATCATTTAACGTAATTGCAAGTACCAAAGATGTACAATGTGCTGCGTATAAAATTGAGGACGAATCTACCTATGCTATTCAATTCCACCCTGAAGTATATCACTCAACGGATGGAGCAACTTTATTAAAGAACTTTTTGGTAGACATCGCTGGTTTTAGCCAAGATTGGACACCGAATTCTTTTATTGAAGAAACAGTAGCAGATATTAAAGCAAAAGTAGGAAACGATAAAGTTGTTTTAGGATTGTCAGGCGGAGTAGATTCTACCGTAACGGCTGTTTTATTGAACAAAGCTATCGGAGATAATTTATACTGTGTATTTGTAAACAACGGTCTTTTAAGAAAGAATGAATTCAACAGTGTTTTGGATAACTATGAGCATATGGGCTTAAATGTTATCGGTGTAGATGCTGAAGATAAATTCTTAACAGCTTTGGAAGGATTATCTGATCCAGAATTAAAGCGTAAGGCAATTGGGAAAACTTTTATTGAAGTTTTCGATGAAGAAGCAAATAAACTAGAAGGTGTTAAATGGTTAGCTCAGGGAACTATTTACCCTGATGTAATTGAATCTGTATCTGCCACAGGTGGACCATCAGCTACAATTAAATCTCACCATAATGTTGGTGGATTGCCAGATTTCATGAAACTTAAGATTGTTGAGCCTTTGCGTAAAATCTTCAAGGATGAAGTACGCCGTGTAGGTAAAGCAATGGGTATTGATCCTGAATTATTAGGAAGACATCCTTTCCCAGGACCAGGTCTTGCTATTCGTATTTTAGGAGATATTACTAAAGAAAAAGTGAGCATTCTTCAAGAAGTTGATCATATTTTCATTCAAGGTTTGAAAGATGCTGGGTTGTATGATTCAGTATGGCAAGCTGGTGCAATGTTACTCCCTGTTCAATCGGTTGGTGTAATGGGTGATGAAAGAACCTATGAAAGAGTAGTTGCACTTAGAGCTGTAGAGTCTACAGATGGTATGACTGCGGATTGGGTACACTTACCATATGAATTTATGGCGGATGTTTCTAATCAAATAATAAACCGTGTTAAAGGAGTTAATCGTGTTGTATACGATATCAGTTCAAAACCACCTGCTACTATTGAGTGGGAATAATTGATAAGATAAAAAAAAGGCCGTTCATTTTTGAACGGCCTTTTTTTTTTTAACTTTAGGACAGGGCAGATAGTTGATACACTTATTTGTTAAAGTTAGGATACTAATGATTAATTGGAAAATGTTAGAATGACTGAGATATATAGAAAAAAAGCATACCCTTTTGAACAGATAGCCGTAGCTGTTACCTTTTCTCCTAGATTATTGGCGGTATTGGCGGAAGCATTCCGTGTTGTAGCGGTATTTGGAGCAAAAAAGTTAATGATTATTCATATTGGGAAATGGAGTGAAGAACAAGAGCATATACTAGAAGAAAATATTAAGAAAACAAATTTAAAAGATGCCAGCTTCGAAATTATTCATGAAGAATCGAAGGACGTCGTAAATAATATCCTAGATATCTGTAAGGATAGATTAGTAGATTTATTGATAATTGGAGCATTAAGAAAAGAGAATATTTTCGATTATTATATGGGGTCAATTGCTCGAAATCTTAGTCGACGAGCAAAGTGTAGCTTGTTGATGTTGACAGAGCCACAAGAGAAACCAAAAGCCTTTGAAAGAATTGTGGTGAACGGGATAGAAAATCCAAAGACCATTCCTACTATTGAAACAAGCTTGTATCTAGCTGACCATGAAAAAGCCAATGAAATATTCGTTGTTAGGGAAGTATACTTGCCATTAATTGATTCTGGTCTTTGCACAGATACAACAGATGAAGAATCGGAGGACATAAAAAAGGAATTATTTGAGGATGTAGTGAGCAAAAGTGATGCAGACTTAGAAAAAATAATAGGATTTAAAAATATTGTAATTAAGAAAAGAACAATCCATGGTAAACCGGGCTATAGCATAAGGAATTTCGCAAAAAGCTATCAAGCCGATCTACTAATTATTAATTCCCCTGATAAAAGGATGGGATTTTTAGATCGTGTATTTACCCATGATTTAGAACATTTGTTATCCAGGATTCCATGTAATTTATTAATTGTGCATTCAAGAAGGAATTAGTATGGCGACATTATCACATCAGGATATAATAAATATACTTATAGCCTTATCAATAATATTGATAGGGTCGAGATTGCTTGCCGAATTATTTAAGAAGTTTAGTTTACCAACAGTATTAGGTGAAATTATTTTTGGGGTTCTAATTGGTCCAACTGTTTTTGGCTATTATTTTCCTGAAACCTTTGAAACAGTTTTCCCATTTATTTCTGAAAATCCAGAGTATGCACAGGTGCAAATAGGGATGGGTACAATAACTGAGCTGGCTATAATAATGTTATTATTTGTTGCTGGTTTGGAGGTACAGCTACCTGTTGTTATTCGACAAGGTAAGGTAGCCTTGACAACGACATTGTTTGGGATGTTGGTGCCAATTGGAGTTGGTTTTTTAGGGGTTCTTTTATTTCCAGAATATTTGGAGGTAAATGGAGATACAGATATCGTAGTCTATGGCTTTTTTATAGGTGTTATATTATCCATTACTGCCCTTCCCGTTATTGCTAGAATCCTGATGGATTTAAAAATGTTTAAGACGGAGATGGGGATGGTTATAATAGCCTCAGCTATGTTGATTGATTTATTAGGATGGTTGGTTTTCTCTGTGCTATTAACTATGATGGACGCTTCTCATGAGGGAAATGTATTGATGACAATTATATCTGTTGTAATATTTATGGGCGTTCTTTTAACTATAGGAACAAAATTGTTTGATAAAGCGCTGCCTTGGATTCAATCAAAATTTTCATGGCCTGGTGGTGTGCTCTCTATTTCATTGGGATTGGCATTTTTAGGTGCTGCCTTTACGGAGTCCATAGGAATCCATTCTATCTTAGGTTCTTTCATTGTTGGGGTAGCCATTGGCGATTCTTCCAATTTGAGGGAGAATACAAGGGAAATAATAATGCAATTTGTAATGAATATATTTGCACCCTTGTTTTTTGTTTCGATAGGGCTATATATCAATTTTATAGAAAGCTTCGATTTAGGACTTGTTCTTACGCTATTATCATTGGCTTATATAAGTAAAATATCAGGAGCTACAATTGGTGCCAGACTTGGCGGTATGCCAAAGAAGGAATCTCTTACAATAGGTATGGCTATGAACACACATGGAGCCCTAGAGATTATTTTAGGTACTTTGGCTTTAAATATGGGATTCATAACCAAAGAGTTTTTCGTTGCTATTGTTGTTATGGTTGTTGTTAGTATTATTACAGCTGCTCCATTAATACGATTATTCCCAATTGAAATAGAAGAAAAATAAATTTTTCTATTTCTTTAGAATGTTTTCTTATTCTGAAAATTTGAAATTCTTCAACGATCAAATAATTTGCATTAACGAGAAAGTGAGTTACTTAACCTAAATTCCATTGGTAGTATAGCTAAGCCTTGTTCTTTTGCAATCAAATTGTTTGATATGGAAAAGTTAAAAAGCTTGTATATAATCTTATTCTTGGTTGCAGGTTTTCAAATAGAGGCTCAAGAGGAAAAAGTTCAAAGTACTTTATACTATCCGCACACCTTTAAAGAGGATTGGTCTATAAAATTGGGTCTACACAATAATTATTTAATTGGTGATTTGGAATCTCATAAGAATAGTTCTGATGGATTAGACTTGGGGATTGGTCTCGGAGTCTTTAAACAAATAAGCCCGAGTACTTCTTTAGGGCTTAGCTATTTTGGCGGCAAAATGAGGGCGTCAAATCCAAAGGGATTTGCTAAGGAATATAGATTTGGGGTTAATACTAACTTCAAAATGTATTCTTTAATCGGAAAGTTTTACTTCAATAGACTAAATGAACACCTAGGAAGGACTCCAAATTTTAATATATATGGAAGTGCCGGATTGTCCTATCTGTCTTTTGACTATATGTTAAAAGGGAGAGAGGATAGGTTTTTAATGGTAGAGCATGGGAAGCTACATAACGAATTGGATTCTTGGGCGTTTTCTGTGGGTTTGGGGCTGGAGAAGAAAATTTCCGAAAAGTTTTACTGGGATTTTGGTATTACAGCGTTTATTACAAATAGTGATTTCATTGATGGAAATCCCACTATATATTTAGCAGGAAATGATGGAGATGATATCATACTGTCAACTAGCATTAGCATTGGCTATAGATTCGGGACTTCTGTAGAAAGAGGGCATAAATGGTCCAATTCTTATGCTCCAAGTCAAAACACTAAATTAATTGCAAAGAATAGAAATATAGAATTTGATCATCGTTTGGCTCAATTGGAGGATGGTGATCTAGAACTGGATAAAAGCGATTCTGATCAGGATAGTGTATTAGATATGTTTGACTTGGAAGAATCCAGCCCTAATGCATTCGTTAATTTTCAGGGAATAGAAATAAAAGATAATGAATCCTTATTGGTTGAAAATACCGTTGAATTGAAGGAGGTTAAAGCAAAATACGAATCTCTATTTTTTGAGTCTGATAAGAGTGAAATAAAAATGGAATATGTTTCAAAATTACTACTAGTATCAACATTCTTAAAAGAAAATGATGAAATACAGGTTATATTAGTGGGATACGCTGACGTTGAAGGGGATTCCTCCTATAATATGGACTTGTCTAAACGACGAGTATTGTCAGTTCAACGAATGTTAGTTTCCTATTTTGGTATCAATTCAGAACGAATTTCACTCGATTGGAAGGGGGAAAGTACGTCAATTTCAAGTAACAAAGAATATAATAGGAGGGTTGATATTTTGCTTAAATAGATATGTTTTTATTACAATAGTTTATACTAAAAGGGGTGTCTGTTATGGATATCCCTTTTTTCATTTATTTGTCAGATGGCCGTATTTATTAGATTTATCAGATGTAATTCTTTGTTGGGGGTATAAATGGATCTTTATACATCTGATAATTGTTGGTCAAAATTTTGCTTTATTTTTTCAAAGGAAATTGTTCTTTTCAATAATTGTACGCAAGCATATTAATCATTTATAAATAGTAAATGAGGGCTAATTTTACTATTTTTGTATACAATCATTGAAAGATTAAATTATTTAAAATCAAGCAGCTAAACGAATAATATTGTCGTTTAAACTATCGTTTTGTACCTTAATTATGAATAACTAATGGTATTAATTAATGGTTACGCTGTAGCATAAAGCATATTGGAAAGATGAAAAAAATAGGATTATTATTCGCTAGTTTGCTGCTGTTCTGTACAGGAAATGTGCAGGGACAGGAGCTTAATGAGGTCTTCTTTCAGCCCGAAAGACGTGGTTTATTTGAAGATGTCTCCCTTGGTATTGGACTGCATTATAACTATCTAGCTGGAGATTTAAGGTCTCTTTCTCATGAGGAAGATGATCTTGATTTTGGTTTTGGAGTGCAATTGTGCAAACAGATAAGTCCATCTATTGAATTAGGATTTGAATACTTTGGAGACAAAGTGTCAGGGTCTGACCCTACTGGGTATGGGGATCCATACAAATTTAATGTAGAGACAGATTTCACAATGTCTACTATTTTGGCGAAGTTCTATATTAATCGCCTACAGGAGCATTTTGGAATTCACCCTAAAGCCAATTACTATCTAAGAGGTGGTTTATCCTATTTAGATTATGAATATCAATTATCTGGTCGTGAAGATCCATTCTTACCAATGGAAGAGCATACTTATGGATTGAATCATAGTTTTACTACTTGGGCCTACACAATAGGTATTGGTATGGAAAAGTATATTTCAGATAGATTCTTTTTGGATCTAAGTATTTCTGCCCATATTTCTAATGACGATTTTTTAGATGGGGACCCTACTATTAACCTTGGACCAAATGATGGTAATGACGTAATAGTTTCTTCCAAAATTGGTATCTCATACAGATTAGGATCTAATAGAGAGACTGGCTTCAAATGGTATAATTCTTATGTTGAAGATAAGGAGAAAATGATGGGATTAGAATCTCAAATTGCAGATCATGCCTCAAAACTGAAGAGTTTGAATTCAGATGTGAAAGCATTAAAAATGAAAAGAGCATGGGTTGATTCTGATGGTGATGGTGTACATGATGCAGATGATTTGGAACCTAATTCTAGAACGGGTGCAATGGTTAACTTCCAGGGGATAGAAATTCCAGAAGGCTCAGATGGCATAATGGCATTTAATCCAGTATTCTTCAAATTTGATATGAGTACACTCGAGGAAAAATTCCATGAACAACTGGCAGCAGTTGCTATATATATGAAAGATAACCCTGACGCAAATATTATCCTGGTTGGTCATGCTGACAAGACTGGTTCAGATGAGTACAATGAAGACTTGTCTAAACGTAGAGTTGCTGAAGTTCAACGACTTCTGGTTGAGGGATTCGGGATCTCAGGGGATAGGTTTACATTGGATTGGAAAGGTGAAACACAACAAATATCTACATTCGACAACATAAATAGAAGAGTTGATTTTGTAGTGAAGTAATTTGTAATAAATTGATTAGTAAGGAGGAGATTGTTAATAACAATCTCCTTTTTTTGTTTTTTGGATTTTGGATTATTGTTACTTTTACAAAAAAGATATTCATGTCGAAGATTAATATAGCCATTGATGGATACTCTTCAACTGGAAAGAGTACCATTGCAAAACTTATAGCCAAACATTTTTCATTTACTTATATTGATACAGGTGCTATGTATAGATGCCTGACATTGTTTGGTATGAGAAATGGTTGGATTACAGACGGTGAGATTGATGAACCTGCTATATGTGCAAACCTTGATAAGGTGAAAGTAACCTTTGGAGATTCTAAAGGTAAGAGTTTAGTATTTCTGAATTCGGAAGATGTCAGTGACGAAATTCGATCTATGGCTGTTTCCCAGAAGGTTAGTGTTATTAGTCAAATTAAAGAAGTGCGTGAATATCTAGTTCATTTACAACAAGAACTTGGTATGGATAAAGGGGTTGTAATGGACGGTAGAGACATTGGGTCTGTGGTATTTCCCACTGCACAACTGAAGTTGTTTATAACTGCAAGTCCTAAGATCAGAGCGAGGAGAAGGTTTGATGAATTGAAAGGGAAAGGGGTTACCGTAGATTACGATACCGTTTGTGATAATTTACAAAAGCGGGATTCTATGGATACGTCAAGAATAGAAAGTCCATTAATTCAAACGGATGATGCTGTTCTTTTTGATAACAGTAATTTATCACCGGAGGAGCAAATGAGAATGTTAATTTCTTTGGTTCAATGTAGAATTTCTTAAGATTCTATTATTAAAACAAAAAAGCTTCCATACAGAAGCTTTTTTGTTTTAATAATAAGATTGTTTATTTCTCAATACCTTGATATAATGTACTTGAAGCGCGTTTATTTTGAGTGCAATGAAATAATGTCCGTTGGGTAGTTCATTTTCAGGATTCCATACCAATTCATATTTTTCTGGGACTTTAGTTTCCTCTTCAAGAATTGCAACCTCGCGGCCTTGGAGGTCGTACACAGAAATACCCACCTTTGCTTCTAGAAAAATTCCATATTGTATAGTTAAGGTGTTAGAAAATGGATTGGGACTTGCTTGGTAAATAATTCCTTTGTCTAAGTGAATATCATGGAGTCCTAAAGCTGTACCAGAACCATCTATTACAATATCCCAAGTACCTTCGAGGTGTCCTTGAGAATTTGCCGTTAAAGGTATAATTCTATCACTGGCATCATAAATCCCACTTGTTATAGAAGCTGCATTGTCATTGGTTATATTTGGATCTCCTTGAAAGTATAATTGAGTTGTTAATGTGGGGAATCCAGGAGGTGTTATTTTAAAATGAATATGAGAAGGACGATAACTAAGACCATTTAAATAGAGACCAGGTTTTACCGTCTCAAATAAGTAAAATCCTTGTGTATTGGTTAGTGTTTTTCCTCTTAAATTGAATCCTGTATTATCATAGGAACCAGCATCGTTTGCATGCCAGATATCGATTTCTGTATTTGGGATAAATTCATCGCAATTTATATTTAATACTCTACCACTTAAAATTAATTTTGTGCCGGGTTCATTTGATTGCGATAATTCATTATTTAGTAGACCTGGGGCATTGGGGGTGTAAAAAGGACCTTGGCCAAAGTAATCAATAGTAGTTTCATTACAGGCGGTAAATTCCATTTTTTTGGAAGGATTGTTTGCCTTTATTATTTCTGGAAGTATACCTAAACCAAGAACACCAAGTGAGGTGTTCTTTAGAAATTGACGTCTGCTATTTTCAGTACTCATAATTTTATATTTAAACCTGATTCAAGTTAAGAATTTAAGGAACATATGATTCGTTCCCAAGGTTAAAAATGGTTTCAAATAGGGAATTAAACTCTTTTTTATTCTTAACTGGATCTATGAAAAAATTTGAATTTTAAGGTCTCAAAGGAGAGGAAATGAATTACTTTTATCTTCGCATTTGGTTATTAATAAAAACTGAATTGTGGATTCACCTAAAACTAATTATTTTAAGAAAAATAATGAAGAAATTACTTACAGCCCTACTTGCCGTTTTTGCCCTATCAGAAGGAGTGTCTCAGGAATATGTGGAAGATATTACAAACGATATCTGCGAATGTATTGAAAATGTTCCAGACAGCTTGAATGAACAGGAGTATTCCATGCGTTTTGGAATTTGTATTCTAGAAAAAGCAATGCCTTATAAAAAGAAGTTGAAGAAAGACTTTAAAATTAATTTGGATAAGGATATAACTTCTGAGAGTAGAAAATTAGGTGAGTTGTTCGGTATTAAAATGGCTTCTGCTTGTCCTTCAGTATTAATGGAGGCAACTAAATTAATGGGGCTTGATAACTATGACGAGGAAATTGTTGAAACTTCAGAAGTTGTAAAAACAATAGAAGGATTGGTTACCAAAATTGATAATAGCCCTTTTGTTACCTTATCTGTAAAAGATGAATCAGGGAAAACTACCAAACTAGTGTGGTTAACTTTCATACAATCTGAAATGGAATTAACTGATGAATATAATAGCCTGTTTGGGAAGTCAATAGAGGTGAGTTATATTGAACAGGAATTCTTTGATCCAAAAATTGAAGAATACCGTAATTTTAAGGTTATTTCTAAAATTGCAGTATACAAATGGGAATAGTGTGATTTAAAAGAATATAAAAAAGGGACTCCATTTGGAGTCCCTTTTTTTATGAAATATTGAACAGTTTAAAATTAAAGTCTCACTAATATTTTAGACTCATTTGAGCAATTTGGTTCATCTTTTCTGAAGAAAACTCTTCATTGTATCTAGAAAGGAAGGGAACATAGGTGCCTAAAAATTCAAACCATGTTTTCTTTTCTACTTTTTTCAAAGGTTCGGTAGAGCTGATTTCCTCATCGGTTAAATTAAAGAAAGCCCCTCCAGTAGTATATTTTATTAAGCCATTTTCTGGCTCAAAAATCCTTGCATCAGCAGTGATGTTTTCTCGTGCATCTTGCGTTCCATAAATATGTAAACTTAGATATCGGGCATCACTAAAATTCCCCATTTGGTGTATCAAACCATTATTTACTAAAGCAACATTAGAAGGGTTTAGAATCTCTCTTTTTGCCAATTTAAGTTCATCTTTATGGAATGAGTAAAGTAAGTGTGTAGCCTGTCCAAAAACTTGAACAACTCCCCATTCTGTATATCCATGGTTATGTATAGAAGAGAAATCACCTGGATTCCATGACATCACCATGACCTCAAAATTCTTTCCTTCATAAACCATTTGTCTTCCATATCCATTCTTTTTGGGATGGTTGAAATCTTGCCAATTTTCGAGATCAGTACTAGTAAGTTGAATTTTGTCCAAAATACCTGAAAGGGCTCTTGGATCCATTTTTGGATCCGCCTCAATCTCTTTAACTAGTTGGTTTAACTTTGGTATGTTTAAGTCCATTATTTAATCAATTTTTGCATGATCACTACGTCCTCCCATTGATCATTTAGGAATCCTATTTCTTTTTGTATCCCGACTGTAGTATAGCCAAACTTTTCATGAAATAGGATACTAGACTCATTTCTACATAAAATTTTGGCAACTATATGTCGGAAATTCAAGGATTTTGCTTCTACCATTAACCAAGACATCAATTCTTTACCAATGCCTTTACCCAGGGAATTTGGATTTAAAAAGATAGAATTTTCACAAGTAAATCGGTAGCCTAATCTTGGGCTGTACATTTTTAGGATTCCCCATCCTGCAATGTCGTTATCCAATTCTATAACCGCTAGCACTTCTCTTTCTTTAAGATTAAGAATCATTTCACGAATTTCTGTTTCATGAATGGGATCTGTAAACATACAGCTTTCACCAGTATCTATATGATGACTGTATATTTCAGCTATGGGCTTTGTATCAGAAAGTTTTGCTTTGCGAATTGTCAAATCTGAATTTTTGCAAATTTTATGAAAAAAAATGAAAATTTCCAATATCTCGGGGCAATATTTAGCCACGGCAGGGAATAAAAAAAGGACCAACTAATAGTTGGTCCTTTGTGCTAATCGTTTGAAGATTCAAGTGATTTGATCAATTTCAAATCCTCTCGAATAGTATCAATCTGTCTTTGATGTTTCTGAATCAATTTGTCCACTTCTTTATAGAAGGGATTATTGTCACCCCCTGAAATCATCATTCTGTTATTTTCGTATTGTTTCAGTTCTTTATTCAACTGATCAATTTTACTTCGAAGGAATTGTCTTTCTTTTTGGATTTTGTAATCTGCATTGTCATTGGCTAGAATGGATTCAATTTTCATTTTAAATTGAATCTGACGCTTCTCTTTTTCATCGAGTCTTAGCTTTCCATATAAAGAGTCCATCAATGATTTATAACCGTTGTCAATCTCATTTTTATGTTCCCTAGGGACAGATCCAATTGCTTTCCAGCGTTTGTTGCATTCTGCAAGAAGTTGCAAATCTGCTTTACTGTCTTCTCCTAATTCAATACCATTAAATTCGTCTAATAAGGATTTTTTGGCGGTATAATTATCTTTCAATTCTACCATCATCCCATCGAAATGTGCAGATCTTCTATCGAAGAAATGATTGCAAGCACCTCTGAATTTTTCCCAGATAACATCAGCATCCTTACTATAAGGTTTTGGACTATTTTTCCAGTCCTTTTGTAAGTCTTTTAGTTTTTCAGCAGTGCCCTTCCAGTCTTCACTTTCTTTTAGCGATTCTGCCTTCTCTAATATTGATTGCTTTATTTTTAAGGCATCCTTTTGACGAGATTTTATTAGTTTATAAAATTCGTTTTTGTGATGATTGAATTCCTTGATTGCTGCAATAAAGAGATTCCAGCTTTCTTGGCTTTGTGTTTTATTTAGATGGCCAATGGTTTTCCATTCTTCACGAAGCGCATTTATCTCTTGAATTTGTTCTTGCCAATCTTTATGGGATTCCAATTTAGTAATATCAATGGATTTTACTTTCTCAACTAGAACTAGTCGTTGTGAGAAATGGATTTCCATTTCAACCTTTTGAGCTTCATACAATGCATGTCTTTTGCTATGCATTATTTTTGTAGCCTCTTGGAATCTATTCCAAACATCTTCACGGAATTCTTTAGCTACAGCTCCTACTTCTTCCTTCCAGATTCTATGAAGGCCTTGTAGCTCTTCAAATGCAGGATAAAAATCTTCCCTTTCCAAGAGTGCCTCAGCAGCAATACATAGGTCTTCCTTTTTCTTAAGGTTGCGTCTAAATTCTACCTCTCTAAGTTCTCGGTCTAAATTCAAAAGATCGAAGAATCTATCTACGTGGTGATGGAAATTTTTATATAAATTATCTGCATCCTTGGAAGGTACATTACCAATACCTTTCCACTTTTCTTGTAGTTCTTTAAAGTCTTGGAAAGAGGTAGATTCATTTCTATCTATGAGTGCTTTTAATTGCTCAACAATGGCCTTTTTATCTTCAAAATTTTGAAGTTGATTGGCTTCCATTTGTTGATAATAATTGGCTCTTTGCTTTTTATAGGCTTGAAATAGATCTCTAAACTTATCTTGAATAGGGGATTGGTATTTGAAATCTTCTTCTTTTCCTCCTTCCGCTATAAAAGTAGTAAAAACCACTTCTTTTTCTTTTTCGTATAATTGCTTGAATGCCTTACTTGCCGAATCAAAGAAGTTTTTCAATTTTGGAATTGAAATTGCTGCTTTAATTTCTTCAAGAACAGTAAGCATTTCTTCAGCAGCTAATTCACTGAAGTTTTCTTGGTATTTTTTTAGAAGTTCCGCTTCCTTGTTTACTTCTACACTTTCGTTGCTACTTTCGTGAACGATTTCTAGCTTCTCAGGACTCAATTGGTCCTGTTCGATTGGGTTTTCCATCTTATTGATAAATATTTATACACTAAAATTGACGCGTAAAGTTACTCAAAATATTGTCTCATCTGTTCATTTATTCTTACGAACATGTGTTGAATAGGTGATTTTTAGTCCAAATTTCCCAAGATTTTTCAGCTTGCCAATAAAGCATATCCTTTCCATTTAGAATCATTGCATTTTGGGCTTTAGATTTTTCGAGAAAAAGTGTCTGGGCTGGATTGTAAATTAGATCGATACAAAAGTGATTATCCCCTATAAATTCAAAAGGAATGTTTGGGTGTTTTTCAACTTCTGGAAACATTCCAATGGGAGTCGTATTGACAATAACAGGGTGATGCTTCAGAACGAATTCATTAATGTTTGAATAGCCAATTTGGTTGGCTTTTGGGTTTCTGCTAACTTCTAAGCACTTCAATCCCAATTTTTCCAGCTGGTATTTTACTGCTTTGGATGCGCCACCAGTACCTAAGATTAATGCTCTTTCATGACTGTAATGTAGAAAAGGCTTTATAGATTGACCAAAACCAATAGCATCGGTATTGTATCCAATCCATTTACCATTTTTAATATCAATACAATTTACTGCCTGAATTTGCTGTGCTTCGGGACTAATTTCGTCAAGAAAGGGGAGGATGGTCTCCTTATAAGGAATAGTTACATTAAATCCGGATAACCCTCTTAAATTAATTTCTGACTTGATATCAACTAAAGTGTCGACTTCAATGATTTCATAACTGTATTCCTTCAATCCCAGTTTTTGGAATTTATCGTTGAAAAAGGTAGGAGAAAAAGAATGTTTTAAACTCCTACCTAATAGTCCATATTTGTGCATGTAGTCTATTGATTTATGTTCTTGAAACCTTCTGATATTTGTCAATTAGATATATTAAAAAGAATCCAAATAGGATCAATACCAGATTCATGATGAGGTTTGCATTTATTTCAGGAAAATATCGTTGATAGTTGTTAACAATAAATCTTCCTGATTTTGAGATAACTGGATTTCCATAAGAATCCAGTAAATAGTGTTCCAATTTCCATGGCCAAACGGTCCCTAAGGAACCAAGTAAGAACCCCGCAATGAGTGAAAGTGTATTGTGCTCATACTTCTGAATGAAATGAGAAAGAATCTGAGCCAATAGTACTATTCCCACTATAGAGCCGGATACAAAAAGCAGCATTATTAATAATAGGTGTTGCCTTCCTTCCTCACTGAAATGTGAAAAGTCCCATTGTATTATATCTCCAATACTTGCATATAATTCATTTACGGAATATACCATACAAAGGGCATAATTGCCTAAGAGTATTAGTAGAAAGGAACCAGATAATCCTGGTAGGGACATACCACAAACGGAAATGAAGCCACAGAAAAATACAAATAGATAGTTTGAATTTTCCGGCATTGGATCTAGAAACGATAGTAAGATTCCTATTATTGCTCCTGCTACACCTAATCCAATGGTTTTTTTCGTTGCGGGTAATTTCCGCCAAATTGAATGAGCAGTTCCGAGAATGAGGCCAAAAAAGAAGCTCCATACCCAATTTCCATAATGTTCGAATAAATAATCTAGTAGTATGGAGATGCTAAAATAACTAATGATAGTTCCTGAAAAGATAGCAACCAGGAAAGCCCCATTCACTCTTTGCATAAATGCTTTGAAGCCCCTTTTTCTTAATACTAAAAGACTCTTAAGATTTAATTTCTTTAGGGAGTTGATAAGTTCTTCATAAAAATCAAGAATTATTGCAATAGTACCTCCTGAGACCCCTGGAACCTTATTGGCAGTCCCCATTAGAAGTCCTTTAATTACTAAGAAGAAGTAATCAATACCCTTTCGAGAGCTATATTTTTTCCTCTTTTGTTTTGGATCCATATTCCACAAAAAATATTAGAGCTAATCCTAGTGTACAGCACAATATAGCAAGAAATACTTGAGGATCATGTTCAAATTGCTGTGGTAATACACTTTTTTGTAAAACTGGGACCTCTACGCCATGTCTATCTAATGCGGTTGTTAAAGTGTTGCGCCATGGCCATACTTTGTTTAAGGACCCTATCATAAATCCTGTAAGCAATGCCATCGTGGTTTTCTTTTGGTTTTTGAATAACCAATTCAAAAATCTTGAAAAACTCAATAAACCAATCACAACTCCTAGAGCAACGCTTAAAATATCCAAGATTTTAAAATCACTCAAGGATTGCATGATGTATTTATATTTCCCCAAAAGAAGCAGAATAAAACTACCAGATATTCCTGGTAATATCATAGCACATGAAGCTATTGCTCCAGATAAGATTAAAAATGGGTAACTGTTAGGACTTTGAATACTATCTGAAACGGTTATAAAATAGGCGATAGATACTCCAATCACGAGTGCGCCGTATTCTTTCATTTTCCATCCTTTTTCAGACTTTCCAATGAGCCAAGCAGACCCTAAAATCAAGCCAAAGAAAAATGACCAGGTCATCACAGGATGATGCTCAAGAAGATTTTTCATTAGTTTAGCTAGGGAAATAAAGCTGACAATGATTCCTAGGAAAAGACTTATAAGAAAATTTCCGTTTAGACTGGCCCAAAATGATTTTATTCCCTCTTTTCTTAAGGTAGCTAGTAAACCTAAATTGATGTTATTAATAGATGCTATCAATTCCTCATAGATACCAGTAATAAAGGCTATGGTTCCCCCAGAAACACCTGGAACGATGTCTGCTGCACCCATGGCAACACCCTTAATGCTTATTAGCATATACTCTTTAATAGTACGTGGCATAATTGATATGATAGAAATATTAAACTTTAATTATTGGTAGAATTATTTGATAAAAGCTTCGTAACCTCCTTCAAGACAGAATAGGTTATTCAATTGATATTTCTTTTCCAAAATATAGATCATGGCACCTGCTCTACGTCCAGTTTGACATACAATGACAACATCTTCTTCTCTATGGATTGCTGAAATGTCATTTGCCAAATCATCCATAGGGATGTTAGTTTCTGTGATAGATCCATCTTCAAATTCAAAGTTCTCTCTTATATCGATTATTTGAATCGATTCCTTAGCGTTCAGCTTGGTTTTTAATACGGATGCGCTGATTGTCTTCATAGGTGTATATCTTAATCGTGCCACTCAGAAAAAATCTAAGTGGCACGAGGTAATTCTAATTATGTATTTTTTGACTACTTGTTGTTCGGTTGTAATTCTTCAGGAAGGAATTGGAAAAAAGTATCTCCACGTAGTCCTAATCTTAGTGTTTCCAATGGTATAACTTCATTGGAAGCAATATTCCCAAGGTTAACATTCGCCCCAAGGAATTTGATAAACCAAACTTGTTGTGATTTCTTAGGTGCTTCCCAAAGGATATCTTCAGGAGAAATATTACGATTGATTTCTTCGATAAGATCAGAACGGATTTCTCCGCTATTTCTGAAAATACCAACATTTCCACCTTCTCTAGCTTCTGCAGTAACCTTCCAAGCTCCTGCTTCTAGTTCTTTCTGGATCATTTCAATCCATTTATGTGGAGGAATTAGTACATCAGCATCTTTAGAACCTACTTCAGATAACACAGTGACATATTTCGATAATTTTGTAATATATTCACATTTCTTGCTGTGATCAATATAGATTGAACCGTCTGATACTTCAGCTGTGTTCAAACCATATTTATCCAACAATCTGACATAATCTTCAAATCGGTTTCTTGCTATGAAGGCCTCAAATAGGGTGCCTCCTAAATATATTTTCATACCAGCCTCCCTATACAAACGAATCTTTTCTTCAAGATTATTTGTTAAATAAGAAGTACCAAAACCAAGCTTTACTAGGTCGGTATAGTTGGCGGATGAATCAATAAAGTTTTCAACTTCACGAATACTCAATCCCTTATCCATCATCATTGTGACCCCTTTACTTCGAGGCTTTTCTGGACGCTCTGGAATAAAATTCAGATCAAAATTCATTTTTTCCTTTTCTGTTTATGATTTGCAGAATCTCTTCGTTCAATAAAAAGTCTTTTAGTAAGTAGCTATACTTACTAAGTAATTCTGGCGATTCGAAGTATACCTTTTGGAAATATGAAATAGCTTTGTCTTGTTGATTAGACATAAAGCATAAATAGGTAAGAAAATATAAAATATCGGTAGGGTTACTAAAGATTTTTAATGCCTTTTCCCCCATTTCTATCCCTAAATCAAATTTTTCTAATTTTGCCAAAACACTTAAGAATAATTTGTAAAAGGAAGTAGAAACTTCTCCTTTTGCCTCTAATGCAGACATTAATTCAAATGCCTCCATCCAATTTTTATTTTTTATGTGAATTTGGCACACATATAGAATGTAATCAAGATTTTCAGAATCTAATTCTACAGCCTTTTCGAAAGAGGCTAAAGCTTCTTCTTTACAATTAAATTTGAGAAAGGATTTACCTAACTCAAACCAAGCTTCATCCATCTGAGGATCCTCTTTTTTAGCAAGTGCAGCGAATCTCATCCAATTTTTATGATTGGATAATTCTCTGTAGCATTTGGCCAATTGTAAAAAAGTATAGGCATAGGGATCTTCCAATTTTGCCACCTGTTCTAAAATTTCAACGGCCTTTTCGAACTTCTTTAGCTCCATAAGAATAAAGGCCATCTCATGATAAGAAGCAATAAACTCTTCATCAATTAGATAAGCATATTCAAATGCAACATAGGCTTGTTTATAATCTTTCTTGTACTTGTGTAATAGTCCAAGATGAAACCAAAGATTGGCGCAATAAGGTGAGTCGTCTGTAAGTCCTTGCAAAAAGGTAATTCCTCTATCGTAATTTGAAATTATTTCGCAACAAACAAAGTATAAATTTATACTCATTTCATCGTCTGGAATCAATTTCATATACTTTTCCAAGTATAACAGGGCATCTTCATATTCGCCTTGATTTCTATACTCAAAGGCTAGATAAGGAAATGCATCCTCTGGAAATTCTAGATTGGTGATTGCTTTTTTGTAGGAGCTAATTGCTTCAGGTGTATTACCCGATTTTGAAAACAACATCCCTTTAGCTAGGTGGATGTCTCCATTAGAAGGTTCCAAATTCTCAGCTTTCTCAAGAAAGGTTTTTGCCTCATCGTCCTCATGTAACATTGATTTCAATTGGGCTTGCCTTAAAAAAAGCGAACAAGTATCTGGATGTATTTCTAATGCTACATGAATAATCTTTTCGGCCTTTTCAAGCTTATTTTCATCTAAATGAAAATCGATAACCTCCTCGAAGATGTCACAGTCCAAATACTGTGATTGCTTTGAGTGAAGCATCATTTCTACTTGTTTTAAGAGATCATCGTTAAGACGACCATTTGGGCTCTGATTGTTTTCTAGCATGCATTTATGGAATACCCGCAAATGTACAATATCTATTAAGAGTGGAACAAAAATAAAGTGACAAAATCTCTATTTATTTGTGCCTATGTTAGACAAGATACAGATAACCTTTAATAGTTATCACGGTATTATTCACTCAGCTCCCTATCTTAGGAGATGGGATAAATATAAGGTTATTTTTTAATAGATAATAAAGCATGCTCTATTTTTTTGTTCACGGGAATTGCTTCTTATATTTGTGAAAAATAATTGAGATGACATTAATAAAATCAATATCAGGAATTAGAGGAACCATTGGTGGGAAAATTGGAAATGCCCTTACTCCAGTAGATATTGTGAAATATACTTCTGCATACGCTGCTTGGCTACTTGCGAAATATCCAAATGGGGATAAAAAGGTAGTACTTGGAAGAGATGCTAGAATTTCTGGTGAAATGGTACGGTCTTTAGTATCTAATACCTTGCAAATGATGGGTATTGATGTGATTGACCTAGGCTTGTCTACAACTCCTACAGTGGAGGTTATGGTTGTTAAATACGAAGCCATAGGTGGTATCATTTTGACAGCAAGTCATAATCCAAAACAATGGAATGCCTTAAAATTATTGAACAATAAAGGTGAATTTATTTCTGCAGAGGATGGAGAGACATTAATGCAGATAGCAGAAGATGAATCCTATGATTTTTCTGATGTAATGTCTCTTGGTAGTTATACAGAGAATACAACTTCACTTGGTGAACATATCCAAGATATATTGGATCTAGAGCTGGTAGATCGAAATTTGATTGAAAAAGCAAATTTTACGGTCGCTGTAGATGGAATAAATTCTTCTGGTGCATTTGCTGTACCTGCCATGTTGAGAGCCTTAGGTGTTAAAACTATTGAAGTTATTAATGCCGAACCAAACGGTCACTTTGCGCATAATCCAGAACCATTGAAAGAACATCTAACAGAGATTTCTAGCCTTATTAAATCTACTAAAATGGATTTGGGAATTGTGGTAGATCCGGACGTTGATAGGCTGGCTTTTGTTTGTGAAGATGGTTCTATGTTCGGTGAGGAATATACTTTAGTCGCTGTAGCTGATTATATTTTGGCAAATAAAAAGGGAAATACAGTTTCCAATATGTCTTCAACAAGAGCTTTAAGAGATATTACTGAAAAGCATGAAGGTTGTAAGAATTTCAGTTCCGAAGTTGGTGAGGTGAATGTTGTAAAAATGATGAAAGCCGAAAATGCTGTAATTGGTGGTGAAGGGAATGGTGGAATAATTTATCCTGAATCTCATTATGGTCGTGATGCTTTGGTTGGAATTGCTTTATTTTTAACAAGCTTGGCGCAAAAGAAAATGAGCCTAACCGCTTTGAGGGATTCTTTTCCAGCTTATACAATTTCGAAGAATAAAATTGAATTGACTCCAGCTATTGATGTTGATGCAGTTTTAGAAACAATCTATCAAAAATATAAAGCGGAGGAATGCAATAGGGCAGATGGGTTGAAGATATATCTTAATCAGGAATGGGTTCATTTACGTAAGTCAAACACGGAACCGATTATTCGAATTTATACAGAATCTGAATCCAGTGATTCCGCAGAAAAGTTAGCTGTTAGGTTTATGGATGAAATTCGTGCTACTATTTAAATAGTCATTTATAGCAATTTTGTTAACACAAATTAAGAATCAATTATTTGTGTATTAAAATTTACAATTTGTTTAGTTTCATAATTTGAATACTGAACAGTATATTTGCTCCCAAATATTACCAAAAGATGAGAGTTTATCTTGACAATGCGGCCACTACAAGAGTGGATGATGAGGTACTTGATATAATGTGTGAAACATTAAGAGAGTATTATGGAAACCCTTCTTCTACCCATTTTTTTGGGAGAAAGAGTAAATCTTTGATTGAAAGAGCAAGGAAAAATGTTGCAAAACATATGAATTGCAAGCCTGGTGAAATATTTTTCACTTCTGGAGGTACTGAAGCCGATAATATGGCTTTGGCTTGTTCTGTTATGGATTTGGGGGTGAAACACATCATTACTTCATCTGTGGAACACCATGCTGTAGGTCACACTGCTGAGGATCTTAAAACCAAACATGGTGTTGAGGTTTCTTATGTTAAGCTTTTGGAAAATGGAGATGTTGATTTAGCCGATTTAGAATCGCTGTTAAAAAACAATCCAAATAAAACCATCGTTTCATTAATGTACGCCAATAATGAAATTGGGAATTTGTTGCCAATAGAAAAGGTAAGTTCCTTATGTCGCAAATACGATGCGTATTTTCACTCGGATACAGTACAGTCTATGGCACATTACAACTACGATCTTGAAGTTTGTGACATTGATTTTATTACCTGTGCAGCGCATAAATTCCATGGACCAAAAGGTGTTGGGTTTTTGTATGTAAATGATAAGGTTAAAATTCAGCCTTTAATTCACGGTGGTGCTCAGGAGAGAAATATGCGTGGTGGTACAGAAAATTTACACGGAATTGTAGGTCTTTCAAAGGCACTTGATGTAGCTTATGATGATTTAGATGGACATCGTAAACATATTGAGTCTGTGAAAAGCCACATGATTGGATTATTACAGAAAAATATTGAAGGTGTTAGGTTTAATGGAACTAGCGGTGATATAAATGAAAGTTTATATACAGTCTTAAGTGTTTCATTACCGGAAACCCCAATAGGTGCAATGTTGTTATTCAATATGGACCTTCTAGGAGTTTCTTGTTCTGGTGGATCTGCTTGTACCTCAGGTGCAAATAAAGGATCTCATGTATTAGCTGGAATTAATGCAGACCCGAATAGGCCAGCTATCCGTTTTTCATTTTCTAAGTACACAACTATAGAGGAAGTGGAATATGCAGTGGACCAATTGGTAAGTTTGTATAAAGACTAATTTGAAAATATAAAAATTGAAAGGGCTTCTCCATTTGTTGGATTAGCCCTTTTTTTTATGTTTTTCAGTTGAGTTGATTGGTTCGATTAATTAAATTATATTTTTGTTAAAAATTATCGCCCATGCGAATAGCTTACGATGCCAAAAGAGCTTACCACAATAGTAGTGGATTAGGGAATTACAGTAGAGACTTAATCAGAGGGATGGTACAACACCATCCTGAAAATGAGTACTTGTTACTGAATCCTAAGAAATCAGATCGCTTAAAGGAATTAGATTCACTGGAGAATGTCCAAGAGATAAGACCAAAATCTTGGTTTTGGAAAAAGTTTTCTTCACTATGGCGTAGATTTAAACTGGTGAAATTAGCCGAAAAAGAAAAGACAGAAATATTTCATGGTTTAAGTAATGAATTACCCTCAGGTATTCAATATGCTAAGCTAAAGAAAGTAGTAACCATCCATGATCTTATCTTTTTAAGATATCCTAATTGGTACCCATTCATTGATAAGGCAATTTACTATTCGAAATTTAAAGCAGCAGCGCAATATGCTGATCGGGTGATTGCTATAAGTGAGCAAACAAAGATAGACCTAATATTGTTTTTTGGTATTTCTCAAGATAAGATTGACGTAGTATACCAAACTTGCCACCCGGCCTTTAAGCAAGATTACGCTATGGCCGAAAAGGAAAGAATACGTACTAAATATTCTTTACCATCAAAATTTGTGCTGCAGGTTGGTACTATTGAGCCACGGAAAAACTTGATATATACCTTATCTTCTATAAAAGATTTACCGGATGTTCAATTGGTGGTAATAGGAAGACAAACAGACTATCAGAAAGAAGTGGATAGTTTTATACAAGCCCATAATCTAGCCGATAGAGTTCATTTTATTAGCGTAGGTCCAATGGAAGATTTGGCGGTAATTTATCAGCTAGCGCACGTTTTTTGCTATCCTTCTATTTTTGAAGGTTTTGGAATACCTATCATTGAGGCTTTATATAGTAAGGTTCCCGTTATTACGAACAAGGAAGGGGTATTTCCAGAAGCGGCTGGCCCTGATTCTTATTATGTCGATCTAGCCCATTCAGATGAAATGAAGTTGCTTATTCAAACCTTATATGAAAAGGAAGACCTTCGGAAAATAGGTATTGACAAAAGTCGTACCTTCGTATCCAAATTTGATGAAGCCAAAATTATGGCCGATTTAGATACCGTCTATAAAAGTCTATGGAAAAGATAGGCCTATATTGATTTTAGAATTTGAAAAAAAATGCAATTGGTTACAGCTATTATCCCAACATATAACGAAGAGAAGAATATTGAAGCAGCAATAAAATCTGTCCTTTGGGCCGATGAGATTATTGTTGTAGACTCTTTTTCCACAGATTCCACTTTAGATATTGCAAGGAAATATCCTGTGACAATCCATGAACATGAATATGAGAACTCTGCAGCTCAAAAGAATTGGATCATCCCTCAGGCAAAGCATGAATGGATCTTTTTGTTGGATGCGGATGAGGAAGCAAGTGATTCCTTGATTAAGGAAGTTCAGCGTACCATTCAAATGGAAAAAACCTGTGATGCTTATTGGATTCCAAGGATCAATAAGTATATGGGTAAATGGGTGAAATATTCTGGTTGGCAAAATGATGCGGTAATTCGTTTATTCAAGCGTGATACTTGTAAATACCAAGATAAACACGTTCATTCTGAAATAGAAACTACTGGGAAAATTGGAAGGTTGAAGCATAAAATAAAACATGATGCTTATAAAGACTTTGCAATAATTCTTAAAAAAATAGATACCTATTCTTCTTGGAAGGCCTATGATAGACGTAGGAAGACTCCAAAGGTAACAGCCTTTCATTTTGTGATTAAACCCTGGTTTAAGTTCTTCAAACATTATATCATGAAGTTTGGTTTTCTCGATGGGAGAGTGGGCTTTATTATTTCAGCTTTAAGTGCCTATGATGTATTTATTCGAGCTGTGAAAATGTGGAGAATAGAGGAAGGTGAAACCTTTAAGCAAAATAGATAGTATGTTGAAAACATCCTTACTAGTTTGTACTTACAATTGGCCAGAAGCCTTGGAGTTGGTTTTAAAAAGTATTTTGAATCAGGCCCAATTACCTGATGAGGTCCTTATAGTAGATGATGGATCTACGGAGGATACCAAAAATTTGGTCGCAAAATATCAAAGCAATTTTCCAGTTCCTTTACACCATGTTTGGCATCCAGATGATGGTTTTAGAAAAACAATTATCTTAAATGAAGCCATAGCTAAGGCTAAAGGTGACTATATAATTCAGATGGATGGTGATTGCGTTTGCCACTCCTCATTTGTGAAAGATCATATTGATTTTGCTTCCAAGGGAAGTTTTGGACAAGGGAGTAGGGTTTTTATGAATCCTGAACGCTCCGAATTAGCACTACAAAATTTTAATTTTAGTATTCCATTTTACAGTAAGGGAATAGTGAATAGGTTGAATGCCATACATGCCCCGTTTATGCGGAAAATGATGGATAAACCATCTACTTCTTTAGCTGGAACCAGAGGGTGTAATGTCGCTTTTTGGAAATCCGATTTGATTCAGGTTAACGGATATAATGAAGCTATTCAAGGTTGGGGTAGAGAAGATACTGAATTGGCCGTACGATTGATGAATAGCGGTATCTCAAAACGTAAATTAAAATTTGGGGCTATTCAATACCATATACATCATGAAGACAATTCCAGAGGGAAATTAGCTTCCAACCATGGAATCCTAGAAACTGCCATTGCTGAAAAATGGACCCGTTGTGAGGATGGTTTAAACCTGCACCTGGAAAATTGATAAATTGTATCATTTTTAACATTTTGTTGGAATTTTACAAATCAGGCGAGGGTCTTATAGAAAGAATTACCTTTGTCAAAATTTAAATACCAGAGATATGAATGCTTTGAGAGAAATCATCGAAAAGGCTTGGGATAATAGAGAAATGCTTAAAGAGGCGGATGTACAAGCTACTATTCGTGAAGTAATTGAATTATTGGATAAAGGAACACTTCGAGTGGCTGAACCGGTTGAAGGTGGTTGGCAAGTGAATGAATGGGTAAAGAAGGCAGTAGTTATGTATTTCCCTATTCAAAAGATGGAAACTATTGAAGTAGGACCGTTTGAATTTCATGATAAAATGAAATTGAAGACGGACTATGCTGCAAAAGGAGTAAGAGTAGTTCCACATGCAGTAGCAAGATATGGAGCATACCTTTCTGCAGGAGTTATCATGATGCCATCTTATGTAAACATTGGTGCTTACGTAGATGCTGGAACCATGGTTGATACTTGGGCAACAGTTGGGTCTTGTGCTCAAATTGGTAAAAACGTTCACCTTAGTGGAGGTGTTGGTATAGGTGGTGTATTGGAGCCATTACAAGCTGCTCCAGTGATCATTGAAGATGACGCTTTTGTAGGGTCTAGATGTATTGTCGTTGAAGGGGTGCGCGTTGAAAAAGAGGCGGTACTTGGTGCAAATGTTGTTTTGACAGCTTCAACAAAGATTATTGATGTAACTGGTGATGAGCCAATCGAATATAAATGTTTGGTTCCTGCTCGTTCTGTTGTAATCCCTGGTTCATATACCAAATCATTCCCATCTGGGGACTATCAAGTTCCGTGTGCATTGATTATTGGTAAAAGAAAAGAAAGCACAGATAAAAAGACTTCATTAAATCAAGCACTTAGAGATCACAGTGTGGCGGTTTAATAAAGACTTAAATTTCTATTATTTATAAAAGCGCTGTTTTTAACAGCGCTTTTATTTTTCTGTTTAAAGAGAATGGTCCTAATTTTTAAATAAATGATATATTGTTTCCTAAAGGATAGGATGAATTTTTAAACTGTATTTTAAAAAATTATTTCAAATGAAATTTATATTTTTTTACTATTGTTTTATCTGGTTAATAGTTCCAATAAACACTTCTTATGCCCAAGATTCTATTACACTTTTAGGAAAAAAGGATGCTTATATAAATAGTATTTTTCCAGAAAGGAGTTTTAAGATTCATGGGGGAACTTGTTTAGTTGCTGCTGCCTGGACTAACCAAAATAGACCATGTATTGTTAGGGCACTATTTGATTTTGATATGTCTTTGATCCCTAGTGAGGGAGTGGTGGAAAAAGCTATTTTATCTTTATACGGTGCGACAGATCATAGTGATGGTGCGCATTCAACTAGTGGAGGTTCAAATGAGTCAGAACTTCTAAGAATTACAAGTTGTTGGGATGAAGAATCGGTGACTTGGAACTCACAGCCTGGCTATAGTGACGAAAATAAAGCCACTTTAATAGAAAGTGTATTACCAGAAGAGGATTATTTAAATATTGATGTCACTGAATTGGTGAAGGATATGATAGATTCGCCTTCTGAAAGTTATGGCTTTATGTTGAAATTGATTACAGAAGAGTACTATAGAAAAATGGTTTTTGCAACCAGTAACAATTCCGATGTGAGCATTCATCCAAAATTGATTGTTACTTTTGAATAGATGTTAAAACAAAACTAGGAAAGCAGATCTATGAATAGAGTACTAATGATTTACAGCTGTTTTATAGGAATGTTTTTAGCTTCCTGTACCCATTCAAATGACATCCAGACATTGATTTTGCAACCTGATGGGAAAAAGGGAAAAGATAACGTAATAGTGAGCTTATGGCTTGAGAAGAATAAATATGTAAGTCAAGAATTCGCGTCGTGTGCATGGACTGCAATGGGAAAATCTGTCACCCTTCGTTCTTTACTTGAATTTGATCTTTCACAAATTCCGAAGTCAACTAAAATTATTGATGCAAGATTATCATTGTTCTCCTATGGATCTATGCACAATGGGAATCACACTACAAGCGGTGGATCTAATGAGTCCGTTATTCAGAGAATAATCCAACCATGGGATGAAGCGGAGGTTCATTGGGGAAATCAACCGCTAACTACTGAACAGAATCAGGTATTCCTATTGGAAAGTGTAGCACCAATAGAAAACTATCTTAATATTGATGTTACAACAATGATCCAGGATATGATAAATAATCCAGAAGAAGGACATGGTTTTATGTTGAAGCTAGTAAATGAAGTACATTATAGAAGAATGTTGTTTGCTTCTAGTGATAACTATAACTCAAATCTTCATCCTAAGTTGGAGCTAAAATATGTTCTAAAATAATGTCATTGACTTAGGTAAAAGGGTTATAGTTTATTGACTAAAATAGTTCAAAAAATCACTTTTTCTAGTTGAGGAAACTGGAATATTAATATCATTAATTAGAATGACTTCTCCACCTTTCCCTTTTTTATAATTTTTCACATAGTTGATATTTATAAGATGGGATTTGTGAACACGTACAAAGTCATATTCTTTAAGGGTTTCTTCATAAAATTTTAGTGTTCTACAAATGGTTCTCTTGGTTCCATCTTTCAAAAAGAAATCAGTTAAGTTATCATTGGCTTTACAATGCAGAATGTCTTTAAGTTGTACCACCTCAAACCCTTCAAGGGTTGGTAAGACCATTTTCTTCAGCTGTTTATTTTCAATGTTTATATTTTCTAATAAGATTTTGGAAGTTTGAATTTTTGTTTTGTTTTGAATTTGAGCTTCAACATTTTCAACCGCTTCTATTAATTGATCAATATTTAAAGGTTTCAATAAGTATCGACTTGCACTCATATTTATAGCTTGAAGTGCATAACTACTATAGGCAGTGACAAATATGGATTCGAAGTTTATGTTTTCAAATTTTTCCAAAAGATCGAAAGCATTACCATAAGGCATCTCGACATCAAGAAAAACTAAATCAGGTTTGTTAGAGTTTATAATTTTATAGGCATCGTTTATATTGCTAGCCTCTCCAATAACATCTACTTTTGGGCAATATTTTTCAAGGAAATTTCGAAGCGTTATTCTACTAGCTTCTTCATCTTCAACAATTAGTGCTCTTAATTTTGACATAGTATTTGAGGGGGAATTGAGGTTTTTAATTGAATTTTTAATGGATTTAAGATAGTTTTTTTTAGATAAACTCCAAAGTGCATAAGTCTACTTTTTTGACTTTATAGTATCTTTTGATTATTCAATTAATATTTTGAATTAACATTTAATACAGATGGACTTATATTTGCTAGTAATGTTAAAAATCGATTTCTTTTTAATTTAGAAAAGGAGGAGTATTATCGCTCCATGTTTTTAGCCTCTTCAGATTATCAGTATATTAAAATGCATCCAAAAGTAATAATAACCTATTATTTTAAAAAGAGTGAATAAGGCAGGTCTCATAATTTTTATTTTCAGTTTCCATTGGTCTGTTCTATTTGGTCAAGACACCTTACTATTAAGGTCAGATAACTCTGAAATCATTGATGTGATGATATCTAGTGCTACGCACTATAGAGGATATCCAAGCTCACCAGAAATTTCAGGTATAGCTTGGACTGGAAATTTAAAAAAAATAAAAGGGAGGGGGTTTATAGATTTTGATTTATCAACACTTCCTGAGGGCATTGAATTAAAATCAGCAAGCCTGTCATTGTATTCGATTGTTTCTATGCACAATGGAAATCATTCTACGAGTGGAGGTTCAAATGAATCTGTGTTGCAACGTGTGATAAGTGATTGGGATGTGAAAACTTTAAATTGGTCAAACCAACCCTATACTACCTCAGTGAATGAGGTAATACTTATAGAAAGTATATCAGAGAATGAAGATTATTTGGATATTGATATTACGGCCTTGGTACAAGATATTTTGGAGGATAGAGAATGCAGCTTTGGTTTTATGCTTCGCCTAGTTGAAGAGATGTATTATAGGAAAATGATATTTGCCTCAACGGATTATTTGGATAGTTCAAAACACCCAACTTTACAAATTATTTATACTAAAAAGAAATAGTTTCCAATATTTTGAAGCCTATTTTTGCGGAATGGTTAATATAATCATGGTACCACAATCTGCCTTGTCAGGGTCTAAATCGCTTACTTCTTCAGTGATTTTTATTTTATGGAGATCCTCAAATATTTGTATTCTATGTTTAATATTCTTTAAGGCTATACTTTTATTTTTCTTTTGGTTATTGGTTTTGTATTCCTTACTTTTTTCCCTTCCAATACCGTCATCAATTACAGTAACCAAGAGGTTCCCTCCATCATTTTTAATGGAGACTTTTAATAGCCCCATTTCCTTTTTATATCTCAATCCATGCCATATAGCATTTTCTATATAGGGTTGAATAAGCATTGGTGGTAACTTGAATTCATCTTCATCCAAATCGGCATCAATATCAAGCGTAAAAGTGAATTTGTCCTTGAATCTGTGGTGTTCTAATTCCAAATAGATATTTATTATTTCTAGCTCCTTACTTAATGGAATGAAATCATATTCTGAATTCTCCATTACAGACCGCATCAAACTTGAAAACTCACTTAAGAAGCTATTGGCTGCCCTTTCATCGTTAAGGGAAATAAAGCTATTTACAGAATTCAAGGCATTAAATATAAAGTGAGGGTTCATCTGCGATCGTAAAGACCTTAAGGCTAATTGCTGATTAGCAACTTTACGTTGTTTCGAAATATGTCTTAAATAAAATATCCCTATGGTAACTAAAACTAGCCCCAAGGCCAATATTAAGATTATCTGATTGGAGTTTTCGTTATCCGTTTTCAGGCCTATAATTTCATTTTTGTCTATATATTGATTTCGTTGTAATTCGTTCGCATTTAAGGTGTTTCCTAAACTTGATGCTCCAGATTCTGAATTTTCATAATTTAATTTTAGCTGATGCGATTTGATGGTATCACGGAGTTGCTCGTATGAAACAAAATATTGTAAGGCTTTCTGCTGATTATTTGACTTATTTAAATGATGGGCTAAATCTTTAATTATTTCGATTTCAGCGTTTATAAATAGGGCATAGCTAATTTTGGAAAAATATTTGTCAACTGCTCGTACTGCTTTGTCAAATTCTTCCTTCTTATAGTATCTATTGGCTGATTTAAGATATTCGAGGGAATTTAAATTTTTATCATTTAGAATTTCATTCCTAATCCTTAACTGCTTAGTCGTAAAAATATCTGCAGTTATAGAAGAGGTATCAGGACTACCATCGGCATTAATTACAAAAAAGGTAGAGTCGGTTACCGTTTGATCGATTTCATTATTTGCCAAAGCATGGTATTCTTGCGCTTTTTTGGTGTCACCAAGCTGAAAATAACAATCAGCAATCCTTCTATAGCAATTTCTAATATTTAAGTTTTGGTTATTATGTTTTTCTTTAATCAATAGTCTGTTATAAACGTCTATAGCCAGTAAGAATTGATTTGAATTAAAGTAATTGTCTGCAGCCTTGTAATCAAAATTATCTTGAATTAAAGAATTAGATATTTTCAAATTTAGGATGGCATATATTTCATTAGCGCTATCATATTCACCAAGTTGTGCATATATTTCAGCCCAGTCACTATAGAATACTATAGGGACTATGTGAAACTCTAATTCAATGCAATAATTTAATTCTATACGTCGATATTTTCTTTTTGGAGGTTGATCTTGTTTTTGATAGTCCTCCAATTTTAAAATAAGGGGAATATTTATTTTTTTTAGTTGCCCTTTGGCTAATTTCAAATATTGTAAAGCAATAGTTGGTTTCTGAAGATTTTTATAGGAACGCCCCATGAGCATATAACAATAGGCTGTTTCCCTATATAGGTTTTGCTTTATGGATAGCGGGATCAGGTCATTTATATTGTGAATGGCCTCTTCTGGATTTTTGGAAATTTGAGGTTCAATTTCTGTAATCAGATTAAATAGATACAACCCCGTTGTGTCTACCTCCATAATTTCTTTTTTGGAAGTACTTTGATTCTTAGCCAAAGTTACTCCGTAAAAAAGAGATACTAGGAATAGTATGTGCTTAAATTTAATTCTGATCATAGGCCCAAATGTACTTAATATGATCCATTCTTACAAGAGGTGAAGATTCTAAATCCCTTATTAATAAAGGCTTTAGCGTGATTTTTGTCCAGCTAGCGTAATTGAGGTAGTTAACTAAGTGAAAAGGTGCTTTCACTAATTCTGCCTTGAATGTGAATAAAACAAAAGTTAAGTTTACAGTAATAATAATGTAATACAAAGCACCGGAGTAATGGGGATTATAACGGTAAATTAATGTTTAAGTAATTAGATATTTTAAATGTGTGGAAAAAAAGCGATCATTGATCGCTTTTTTTTGTTTTATCAAACTTCAATACCTTCCTCTTGTATTAATAATTTAACACTTGCCCAAAGGAAATAAGCGTGGTTCCTTTAGTTTTTTTGAGGTATTATGATGATTATTTTTGTTCCAGTATCTTCTTTTTCAGTATATAAGTCTGTTATTTTTACATCAATTTTAATCTTATGTAAATTTTGAAAAATTTCTATCCTTTGATCTATATTTTTAAGCGCGATACTTTTATTCTTCTTTTGGTTTTTGGTCTTAAATAATTTACTCTTAACTCTACCAATACCATCATCCATAATCTCTATTATAATCTTATTGCTCTGCTCTTTTATATTTATCTGCAAGAAACCCTTTTCATTTTTATAGCGCAATCCGTGCCAAATAGCATTTTCAAGGTATGGCTGAATCAACATTGGAGGTAATTGAATATGGTCTTCATCAATGTTTTCATCAATGTTAAGATGAAAGGTGAATTTATCCTTAAATCGATGATGTTCAAGTTTAAGGTAAATATTTAAAATTTCGATTTCCTTTGTTAAGGAAATAAAGTCATATTCCGAATTTTCCATTACTGTACGCATCAAGCTAGAAAATTCGCTTAAAAATTTGTTTGCATCTCTTTCATTATTTAGAGAGATAAAACTATTCACCGAATTTAAGGCATTAAATATGAAATGTGGATTCATTTGTGATCGTAAGGATCTGAGCGCTAATTGTTGATTGGAGACCTTTCTTTGTTTGGATATTCGTCTTAAAAATAGAACCCCTACTGTTACAATCAGTAAACCAAAAAGGAGTAAATTGTTCATGTTATTAGTGAATTCTTGCTCTTTTTTTAAAAAATCATACTTATTATCTTTTAGTTCTTTAGCTCTTTGAATTTTGTCTGCGTTAAGGATGTTTTGTAATCCTTTAGCTCCAATTTCGGAAGATTTATTACTTGCCAGAACTTGATGATTTTTAATGGTATCTCTTAATGCTTCATAGTGCATTAAATACTGGAGGGCTTTTTCTGGCCTATTAGTTTTACTTATTTGATTTGCTATATCTCTTATGATTTGAATTTCTAATTCTTCAAATAAGGCGTAGCAAATTTTTCCAAAATACTTATCCAACGCCCTTTCTGCCTTTTGAAATTCCTTGTTTTTATAATATTTCTTAGCAAGGTTTAAATACGCTAAAGAATTTAGATTTTTCCTTTTTAATATTTTGTGTCTTTGATGACGTTGTTCAGGGCTAACTATATTAATATTTAACTCATTGCTTTTAGATAATTCATCCTTTTGAATTATATCAAATATAGAATCGCTTACGGATTGATCTATCCCAACTTTGGCAAGCTGAAGAAATGCTTCAACATTTTCCATGTCACCTAATTCATAATAGCAATCTGCGATTCTTCTACAACAATTTTTAATATTTAAGTTTTGATTACCATGCTTTTCATGAATCAATAGTTTTTTATAATCTTCAATTGCAGCTGTATATTTCCCGGATTCAAATTGGTTCTGAGCAATGAAGTATTCTAAATTACGATGAATTGAGTTATTGGTAACCCTTTCTCGCAATATATTGAGCATTTCATTAGAGTTGCTATACTGCTCCAATTGTTTATATATTTCTGCAATGTCAATATAAAAGCCTATTGGAATAATGTTTTGTTTTAATTCAGCGCAAGTGAAACGTCCTTTTTTCTTATATTTTCTTTTTGGAGTCTGATTATTTTCATTGAAATTTTTTAAACTAAAAAAGACTTGGATTCCTTTTTTGTCAAATTGGAACTTTGCCAATTTCATATATTGAAGTGCAAGGGTCGGTTGCTGCAGGATTTTATAACATCGCCCTAATAATATATAACAAAAACCTGTCTCCCGATTCGCATTTTGTTTAATTGCTAAGGGTAGTATTTCATTTAATTGGTCAATGCAATGTTCTGGTTCATCTTCAAGGCTTGATTCTAAATTCAAAATTTGGTAGAATAAGCTATCACTTTTAGACTCTGTGTTGATGGACTCGCTCGTCTTTCTTGAAATTCCGACTCCAATTGTAGACTGAAGAGATAAGATTATACCCAGAAAAAGAAGAATGTATTTTAGTTTTTTCATTAGTACCAAATGTAGCTAAAAGCGTAGAGTAAAACAAGTTAATATTCTTTGTGTAGCCTTATTTTTAAGGTTATAAGGTATTGTAATTATTGACTTATTATAAAGTAATTAGACCTCCTTATATTTGAGGTTTAGAGGAGTTTATTTAAATAAATTTTTCATGGATGTATTATAATTTTATCTTTATAGATAAATTAAAGAGTAGAAAATTTTGCATCCCTTTAAATTAACATTTTCCTTATTTTTTGTGAGCTGTATTCTTATTGCTCAAGATAGTTTGATTTTAATTCCAAATGGAAGAACTGGTAAAGATGCCTATTTGTCTAGTTTTCATCCAGATATAAATTTTGGTGATTTTAATGATATATCTTCTCATGCATGGACAAATGGAGGAGAAGATGCAATTGTTAGGTCCTTAATAGAATTTGATCTTTCTGAATTGAAAAATGGAACGATCATTAAGTCAGCTATGCTTACATTTTATGCAAGTAAAAATTCCCCTGGTGGCTCTCATTCAACAAGTGGTGGATCAAATGAAGTATTGATTCAAAGAGTGATAACTCCTTGGGATGAAAATACCGTTTGTTGGAATAACCAACCTCAAACAACCTCTCTTAATGAGGTAACTCTTATTGAAAGTGTATATTATAATGAAGATTATGAAAATATTGATGTCCGCCAATTAATTCAAGATAGTATGGATGATCTGGATAATAGTTTTGGATTTTTATTACGCCTTAAAACCGAAGAAATATACAGAAAACTTGTATTCGGATCTAGTGATGTGAAAAATATGAAACTACGTCCAAAGTTAGTTATAGTTTATTAGCAAATTCCTTAATAAATTAAGCTGTCTTCCATTTTATATTACATCCAATACTTGGTTTCTGAATGGCTGAAATAGATAATCCTTTTAGCGTAAAGTCTAAGGCTTTTCTTATATCCTTTCCAGTTATTCCTTCGTTATTTCCTGGTCTCGAATCATCGAATTGTCCTCTATAACTCAATTTCATATTTCCATCAAATAGGAAGAAGTCAGGCGTACAAGCAGCATCATAGGCTTTTGCTATAGCTTGGGTTTCATCATACAGATAGGGAAATGAAAAATTAAAATCTTCCGCCTGTTTTTTTAAAAACTCTGGTTTGTCCTGAGGATAATTTACAACATCATTTGAAGAGATTGCTATGAATTTCACCCCTTTATCTTTATAGTCTAATGCCAATTGGGCTATTGCTTCATTTAAGTGAATTACAAAAGGACAATGTGCGCAGATAAAGAATATTAAGGTGGCTTTATCAGATTTTAATTGATCTAAATTTTTCCGAGTGTTTGATACTACTTCCAAGGCTTCAAAATCTGGAGCTGTAGTACCAAGGGCTAACATATTGGATGGGGTAAGTGACATGATAATTATTTTATTTAAATAAAAAAAACCGTTCAACTTTCATTGAACGGTTTAAAGGTACTATTATTTTTTTGCTTAGTTAGCAGATAAATATGCAGCTGTAGCAGCGTGGCTAGCTTTCATACCATCTTTACCTTTACTCCAGTTTGCCGGACAAACTTCACCGTTGTTTTCGAAGAAAGTTAACGCATCTACCATACGGATAGCTTCATCTACATTTCTACCCAATGGCAAGTTGTTTACCAATTGATGTTGAACAACACCGTTTTTGTCGATAAGGAATAAACCTCTATAAGCGATCAATTCAGTAGAAGCTACTAATTCATCATTTTCGTTGTAAGCGTAATCTCCTGTTAAAACATCAAAGTTTTTAGAGATTGTTTTGTTAGTATCAGCAACAACTGGATAAGTTACTCCTTGAATACCACCTTGGTTTTTTGGCATTTGCAACCAACCCCAGTGACTCATTTCAGTATCAGTTGAAACAGCAACTACCTCAGTATCTCTAGATTTGAATTCTTCCAATTTCTCTTGGAATGCATGCAATTCTGTTGGACAAACGAAAGTAAAGTCTTTTGGGTAGAAAAATAGTACTACATTTTTCTTTCCGATGAATTGCTCCAAAGAGAAATCAGCAACTACATTTGTTCCATCAACTACTGCTTTTGCGCTAAATTGAGGTGCTTTTCTTCCTACTAGTACAGCCATTTTATTTGTGTTTTGATTGGTTATCTAAATTCTTGAATGCAAATTTACCATTCCATGTAAAATAGCAAGTATAATTAGGTTAAATCTTCTTTATGATTCGATAAAGAATCTTTATAAGTCCCCTTTATCATATTTATCAATGATGATCTCACAAGCTTCGTCTAGCATATTATATACATTTTGAAAACCATGATCAGCATCGTAATAAGGATCTGGGACAGCTTTATTCATTCCTGGTTCAGTCATATTAAGAATCAACTTCACCTTTTTGTGGTGTTCCCTGTCTTGAGTTAGCTTTATTATATTGGTATAGTTGGAAGAGTCCATAACATAAATGATGTCAAAAATAGCAAAGTCTTCCATTACAAATGGCCTTGAACGTTGTGCTGTAATATCTATGCTATGCTTTTTGGCAACCAAAATGGATCTACTATCTGGTAATTCTCCTGCGTGGTAAGAAGAAGTTCCAGCAGAATCTACAAATAGGTCTCTGTCCATGGCTTTATGGTTCAAAATACCTTCAGCAAGTGGTGAACGACATATATTTCCTAGGCAAACCATTAATATTTTCATGATTATTACAAATTTTGATTGTAGTCAAATTTAGGTATTTTAAAGATAATTGGAAGATTATGAATAATCTAAAGATTAGCTTTGTGTGTTTATTATTTAAAAATTCACTAGAATGAAAAGAAAATTAGTAACACTGTTAACTATCTTGACAATTTGTTTGATTTCCGAATTACAAGCCCAGTTTGATATTACTGAAGTTGGATTATTGCCGGAAAAAGTGTCTAATAATGCTGTTTGCGAGGGGTTTATAAACGATACTGCTTTTGTTTTTTCTTTCGGAGGGATAGATTCTACTAAAAGTTATACTGGAATTCATCGAAGATCTTTTCGGTATAATGTTCTTACAGGACTATCAGAATCTATACTAGATCTTCCCGATACTCTTGGGAAAATTGCATCTGGGGCCTCCAGAATTGGAGACATTATTTATATAGCTGGAGGGTATCATGTCTACGAAGATGGACATGAAAAATCATCTAATAAAATACATCGTTATGATATAATAAATAATATATTTCTATCTGATGGAGCAAATATACCTATTGCAATCGATGATCATGTACAGGCAGTTTGGCAGGATAGTTTAATTTATTTGATTACAGGTTGGAGCAATTTCGGTAATGTTCGAAGTGTTCAGATTTATAATCCAACTACAGATAGCTGGCAAGTTGGGACTCTTATACCTAATACCAATAGTTATAGGTCATTTGGGGCTTCCGGAACTATAGTGAATGATACCATTTATTATTTTGGAGGGGCAACTTCTAGCTTTGGGTTTGATATTCAAAATAAATTACGAAAAGGTATTATAAACCCAGCTGCCCCGACTCAGATTACATGGTCCATTTCCACTCCAGATCCAGCTATTGATGGCTACCGAATGGCTAGTTGTTCAGTAGATGATAAAGCTTATTGGATAGGAGGTAGTAATGCAACATATAACTACGATGGTATTGCCTATGATGGATCAGGTGGGGTTCCTACATCTAATCGAGTATTATGGACTGAAATAGATAGTATTCAGTGGTTTGAGGATTTTCTTTTGGAGATACCTATGGATTTGCGTGGAATTGGAAATGTAAATGATACTATTAAGTATTTAGCAGGTGGAATGATAGGTGATCAATCCCTTACAGATAAGGTTTATAAAATTAGATTTAATCATTCTTTTATAGGTCTTGAAGAGACAGGTGAATTAAAGAATGAATTTGAAATCTATCCGAATCCATCCAGTGATATTATAACAGTTAAGTTTCCCGATAATTTGGAGACTAAAAAATTAAGAATACGTGGTGTTAATGGTGTATTGATAAATGAGTATACCATAGCAGCTCAGATTAATCAATATCAAATTGGCATTTCCCATCTTCTTCCAGGTGTTTATATTGTTGAATGCGTAGGAAGACAGAGTGTATTACATGCAAGTAAGTTACTTATACATTAAACTGTGGCAATGACGTGGCCTATAGTCTAAGCTAATTTCCTAAGAATGATGAAAAGCCCTAATTTCTAATCTGAAATTAGGGCTTTTATTTTGTATTGAATTGCAGTAGTATATTGAAAAAATGCTATGACCTATATTTTTAGTATATTCAGTTTTAATAGAATCTTAGATTACAATGGTATGAGAAATTTACTTTTTATTGTCCTTTCAATACTTTCTAGTACTTCAATAGTGGCTCAATCCGATTATGCCTTGTTTCCGAAGGATAGCATTATCTATTCAAGTGAGCAATTTGAATTCCCTATAAAAACCTTGGAGTATGATACCATTGGAGGGGTGGTATATCAAGTTCTTCACCCTACCTATCATGCAGAATTTAATAGTTTAAATGCCTATTTAAGTTTGATTGATTCTAATCCGACTACAGATGATTACTCTAATTGGAAAATTGAGCATTGGATGGGGGCTAATTTTAATTATGATAGCAATGGTGTATATCAATTTGAAAATAGAACTGGTGAAGAATTCACCATTTATACCCAAGAGGAGGTTGGTTATGATTGGATTTTTGTTGAATTTTCAAATGGCGATTATATTGAAGCTACAGTGGATTCAATTAATGAAATTACGGATGCTTCTATCACAGATTCTGTGAAGTATATAAGTTTTGAATATAAAGATTCTTTGGGGATATCAGTTCCGGATACTATGAATACAATTTCTTTTATTGTTTCAAAGCATAATGGTGTTATTCAGTCTCTTGCTTTTTATGAATATCCATATTTAAAGGAGGAATTCGAGAGATCCATTATTATTGAACCTCTTGTGGATATAGAAGAAACCAATCGATATAGAATTTGGAATGCCGAAATTGGTGATGAATTTCACAGTTATATTGAAATTTCTGCCAATGGTGAATATTGGGAGGAATGGTATAAAAATAGAACGGTTTTAATCACTGGAAAGAATTGGGAACTTGTGGGGAATAAATTCACCTATACACTGAGTATAAAGGAGAGTTTGAATTATATTTTCGCTGGACCGCCATCTTTTTTTTCATTCAATGATACGGTAACAATTGATTTGAACAATTTTTTATGGATGGATGAATTGTTGTTTGGAGTAGATCATCCAGTTTCACAATATGATACAGAAGAAGCTGCAAAATCAATGTTTAATGATAGTCTGTTTACGATTGGTCAGCAGTTGAGAGAATTTTATTCTCCCTGGTATCCCTATGAAGATCATATTGTAGGTGAACATTATGTAGAAGGTTGTTATGGATTATATGTATTTGGGGAGGCTCCTTTGTCTTTTGGTAAGAGACTAATAAAACTGGTATACATTAAAAAAGGTGATTATACATGGGGCTCACCTTATAATCTGAATGTTGAGGAATTGTCAAATTCATCTATAAATATGTATCCAAACCCAGGGATTAATACAATTGTAATAGATGGTCTGAATCAAAATTTCGATGATCTAGTTGTAAATATATATGATATAGGAGGAGGGCTTCTAAATTCTAAAAGGATTGATTTAGAATCTCCTAAAATGACGGTGGATGTGAGTTTTCTTCCGGCGGGTATTTACTTTGTGGAAATTAAAAAGGATGAACAGTTTTCAGATATTCAAAAATTAATAATAAAGAGATAAAAAAAGCCCCCTCTGAATAATCAGAGAGGGCTTTTCATTTATTCTAGAGTCTTTCAACCCTAACCTATCACATCTTTATACCAAAGATGCCAATTGCTCTTCTAAAGCTTTAATCTTAGCTTCAGCATCTGCTTGTTTTTGTTTTTCCATTGTAATAACTTTTTCGGGGGCATTGTTCACAAAACGCTCATTGCTCAATTTCTTTGCAACAGAGGTTAAGAATCCTTGTTGGTATTTCAATTGTTCATTGATTTTTGCAACCTCTTCTTCTATATTGATATTATCTTCTACAGGAATAAAGTACTCAGTACTTCCTACCATGAAAGATAAAGCTTGACTTGGCTTTTCTCCATTGAAATGGAATTCACCAATATTTGCCATCTTTTTAATAACAGATGAAAGTGGAGCAATAGTATCACCATTAGAGATAAATAAGTCTAAAACAGTTTTTGGACTCATCCCTTTAGAGCTTCGTACACTTCTTACCTGCGTTACCGCTTGGAATACATGGTCAAAGTTTTTCAATGTTGTAGCATCTACAGCATCTACATTGGCTGTTGGCCAAGAAGTCTGCATGATAGAATCTTTTTCATCTCTATCGCCCAATAAGTGCCAGATCTCTTCAGAGATAAATGGCATAAATGGATGAGCCAATTGCATCAGTCTTTCAAAGAATGATACGGTTCTATCGTAAGATATACGATCGATAGGAGCCAAATATGCTGGCTTTACGATCTCTAAATACTGTGCACAGAAATCATCCCAGATCAATTTGTAAATACACATCAAGGCATCAGAGATACGGTATTTTTCAAAATGATCATTAATCGTAATGATACTGTCGTTTAGTTTATTTTCAAACCAAGTATACGCTAATTCACTAGCCTCAGGACATTCTAGATCTTCAATTTCCCAACCTTTTACCAAACGCGTTGCATTCCATACCTTGTTGTTGAAGTTTCTTCCTTGTTCACACAATGGGAAGTCCCAAGAACCGTCTTTATTTTCAATACTTGGGAATTTCAAATCAGACCCAGCTGCTGAAGTCAATAAAAGACCAGTACGAACACCATCCGCTCCAAAACGCTTGATTAATTCAAGTGCATCCGGTGAATTCCCTAATGATTTAGACATCTTACGTCCTTGACCATCACGAATAAGTCCAGTATAGTAAACTGTTTTAAAGGGTCTTTCATCCTTGTATTCATATCCAGCCATGATCATTCTAGCAATCCAAAAGAACATGATATCTGGACCAGTAACGATGGTTTCTCCCGGATAGTAATAATCCAATTCTTTTTCATCGAATACACCAATTGGCCATAACCATGAAGAGAACCAAGTATCCAATACATCTTCTTCTTGCTTAAGATTTGCAATAGTAAGTGCACTGTTTCCCGTTCTTTCAATAGCTAATGGAAGCGCCTCTTCAGCTGTCTTTGCAACAACGAAATCATTGGTGTCAGGTCCATAATAAAATGCTGGAATTTGATGACCCCACCACAATTGACGAGAAATACACCATTCACGGATATTTTCCATCCAGTGACGGTAGGTATTTTTAGAATTCTCTGGGAAGAACTGAATAGTATCATTCATTACATTCTCCAGAGCAGGCTTTGCCATTTCGTCCATACCACAGAACCATTGCATAGACAATCTTGGTTCAACTACGGCATTACTACGTTCAGAACGACCAACCTTATTGGTGTAGTCTTCCATTTTTTCCACCGCTTGAATTTCTTCTAGCATAGGAACTATTTTTTTACGCGCTACAAAGCGGTCTTCACCGATCAATACCTGTGCGTTTTCGTTTAGTTTTCCTGTAGCATCTAAGATATCGATAACCTGAAGCTTGTGTTTTTTCCCAAGCTCATGGTCATTCATATCATGTGCAGGGGTAACCTTCAAGCACCCAGTACCAAACTCCATGTCAACGTATTCATCAAAGATGATAGGAATTTCACGGTTTACGATCGGTACAATTGCCTTTTTACCTTTTAGGTGTTGAAATCTTGGATCATTTGGATTCACACAGATTGCAGTATCACCCAATAAGGTTTCTGGTCGCGTTGTAGCAATGATTAATTGCTCATCTGAACCAGCTATCTTATAGCGTATATAGTATAATTTTGATTGCTCTTCTGAGTGAATTACTTCCTCATCAGACAGTGCAGTTTGAGCTGCAGGATCCCAGTTTATCATTCTGGTACCTTTGTAAATTTTCCCTTTATTATAAAGATCAATAAAGGCATTGATTACATGTTCAGAATAATCTTCATCCATCGTGAAGCTGGTTCTATTCCAATCACAAGAAGCACCAAGCTTCTTCAATTGTTGAAGAATTAATCCACCATGTTTGTCTTTCCATTCGAAGGCATGTTTCAAAAATTCATCTCTGGTGAGATCTGATTTCTTGATTCCTTCACTTGCCAATTTTGCGACGACCTTGGATTCTGTAGCAATTGATGCATGGTCTGTACCTGGTACCCAACATGCATTTTTACCCATCATACGCGCTCTACGAATCAAGACATCTTGAATCGTGTTGTTTAGCATATGACCCATGTGTAATATCCCTGTTACGTTCGGAGGAGGGATGACAATAGTAAATGCTTCTCTATCATCAGGTGTAGAGCTGAACAAGTCTTGTTCCATCCATTGTGCATACCACTTATCTTCCGTATTTGCGGGATTGTATTTACTGGCTATTTCCATGTGTATAGTTGTCGTCAAAATTATGAAAGCACAAAGTTAAAGCTTTTTGAACTTTTTGAAGGTATTTGGAAAAGGGAAATTAGGGAAGAATTAAGGGCTTTCTTTTTCAGAGGAATCCATGAAGTGCGGATAGTAGGCTAATTTTTAAAATAAAAAATCGGAATACTCTTTAGAATATTCCGACTAATAGGGGATGGAAATAGGCTATTGATTAATAACCAGATTTTCGTACTATTTCGTATCTATTTTTTAAGAAATCATTATCGGGTGCCAAGCTGATTCCTTCTTGCAGAATTCTTTTTCCTTTTGAATAATTCTTTTGTCTATATTGAAAGGCACATGCCTCTCCATATATAGAGGCAATAACCTCTTGTTCATAATCGATATAATTATGTTTTTTTAGGAAGTCACGCATTTTATTTAAGTATAAATTTCCTTTTCTGCCGTTATCATACTTATAGGCGTTTAACCCTCTGTAGGAACAGATATATAAATATAGATTCTTCATATTAGTATTTCCTAAAAAGGGATAATTTTTTAAAATGGAATCAATTTCATTTAATATTCCTTTTTCGTGCTTTCTTTTATTGAAGTCATTTCCAACAATGTATAGAAACTTTTTTTGCATGAAGTCATGTGTGGAATCAGAAGCACATGCTAGTTTTATATGTTTCAAGGCAAATTTTAAATTAGAATCTTGATACATATATGCCATTTGAATATGAAAGTCAGTAGTAATTTCAGTTTTAAATGCAGAATCCTCTATTACAGCAAGAACTGGAGATAGAATTTCTTCATATTTTATTGGGTTAGGATGTCGCCTAACCAACTGTTCATCCATTCGGATTTTGTAATTATGAATTAGGCTTTTGTAGTTTTCAGGTCCTGTTATCTGGCAAATCTTTAGAAGATTTTCAGATTGGAATTGATCGTTGTTTTGCTCTTTATGGACTATTTGTATCAATGCCTGAAGCATTAAGTTGTTATTAACCTCAGAAGGGTAAAGAGCATTATGTTTTTCCAAGTTTATAACGGCTTTGTCCCAATTCGAATTATTAATTGCTTCTATTCCGTTATTGAAATATTGAAGACCTGCCAATTGCAATAAGTTAATTTTATTTTCTCCTTTAAAATAATATTTGTCGAATACCTCTTCTAGATTATGGTTGGAAAAGTCTTCTTCACTGATTAATTTATTATTCTCAAGAAATTCTACATACCTTTTCTTAAAGTTATAATCTAATGAAATATTTCCAGATGATCCATTTGTAGTTTCAAGGTATATCTTGTCAGAATGCGGAAAAGCAATTAAATATACATGAGTGATAGTTTCTTGAATTTCATAGGGTATGCCCAAACGATCTAGAATTAAGGCATAAAATGCCGTTCCAGTAACGCAATTGAATGTTCCATTTTGGAAAATATGTGAGAAGAAGGTGTTCTCATCATACTTTTTAAAAAGCTTGTTATAAACTAGTTTGTTTAGTTCCCTTATTTGCTTTTTTCTCGATTTTTTATGCAATTGTTTTGTTTCGAAATAATCGGTAATTTCTTTAATTTCAAAATCTACCCTTTTGATATAATGATCAATATCTATAGTTGTATCAATTGCAAGAAGTAAAGGGACTATATCAATACTATCTGTTGATAAATTAAAATACTTTTTTTCACTTTGATTTAGAATGGAAGTATCCTTATTATTCTGTGCAAGAGTTATAGAAAAGGATAAGAAGAATACTGCACTTAAAATATTCGATAGTAAATTCATTTGTTATTGATTTTAAAGATCTAAATATACTTTGTAAATTCTAGACTATAACCAATGATAACAGAAAAAGGCCCTTATAGTCCCAATTTTTTGGTTCCATAAAGGCCTTCTTGTATTCTTTTAGTAATTTATCGTAGTTCAGCTTTAATTTTAGCTGATAATTCTGACGAAACTTCAACCAAAGGTAAACGTACATAATTCTCACATACACCTCTTAGTTTCAATACTTCCTTAATTCCTCCTGGGTTTCCTTCGGCGAAGATTAAGTTCATCATTTCTAGTTGCATATAATGGAGATTCTTTGCTTCTTCATTATTCCCGGCAAGACCTTCTCTTACCATATCAGAAAATTCTTTTGGATAGGCCATTCCTTGTACAGAAATAACACCATCACCACCCATAAGTACAAGGGGTAGAGTAAGGGCATCGTCACCAGACAATACTAGGAACCCTTCAGGACGGTCTCTTAAGATTTCCATACATTGCATCATATCTCCGGAAGCTTCTTTAACTGCGATGATATTATCGAAATTATTTGCTAAACGAAGTGTTAGACTAGCAGACATATTTGAAGAAGTTCTACCTGGTACATTGTATAAAATGATTGGTAGAGGTGAAGCCGTAGCAACCGCTTCAAAATGCTTATATATTCCTTCTTGTGTAGGTTTGTTATAAGCTGGAGAAACAGAAAGTATAGCGTCTACTCCGGTAAAATCAGTACTTTTTATTTGCTCGACAACAGCTTGTGTACAATTACCACCCAATCCTAGAACGATAGGTAATCTTCCTTGGTTTTCAGCTATTACTGTATCCAGAACCTGTTTCTTTTCAGAATCATTTAAAACGGCACTTTCACCGGTAGTACCCATTACTACCAAATGTTCAACGCCACCATCAATAAGGTAATTTACCAGTTTCTTTAATGCAGGATAATCCACGTCTCTATTTTCAGTGAATGGAGTAACAATTGCAATTCCGGTACCTCTTAATTTAGTAGTCATGACTGATGTCTTTTCGTAATTAGTTTATGCAAAATTAATATTCTTTGGGAGTATAGGAGTGCTTTGAGAATTAATATACTTATTTTAGTCGTTTAAATAAAAATTCAACAAAGCATGGCGATCATTTTATTCGACGGTGAGGAAAGAATAGACCTATTACCATTAACATATACAAGACCTATATCTGAATTAAGAATAGGGATATTAACCATAACGGAAAAATGGCGCAAGTATTTCCAGTCAGAAATTGGTTTTTTAACGGTTGATTATTTACAAGCAAAATACCCTTATTTAGAAGGTGAAAATCAAACTTTTATCCGTGGAAATGTATGCCCTAACCCTGAATTGTTTACAGCGATTCAAAACCTGGGACTAGGTGACGGAATTTACCAAGCAGATAAATTGATCGTATTCAAAGGAAATAAGGCACAATTTTTATCCCATACCATAGCAGCTGATAATTATACCGTAGACCTTTTAATGGTGAATAATCCATGGGATATCTTCAGTAAAAACGGCGAAGCCATACAATGTGATTTTGACCTTATAACGGATGGTAGAACTTCTCAATTCTTGAGTAATACCAATACTGTCTTGGGGCCTGAGAATGTATTTGTTGAAGAAGGTGCGACGGTAGAATGTGCTATAATTAATGCTACCAATGGACCAGTATATATAGGCAAGGATGCTGAAATTATGGAAGGGTCTTTGGTTAGAGGACCTTTGGCTTTATGCGAGCATGCTACTTTAAAATTGGGAACAAAAATTTATGGACCCACTACGGTAGGGCCACATTCTAAGGTAGGAGGAGAGGTTAATAACTCAGTTATCCAAGGATTTAGTAATAAAGGACATGATGGGTTTTTAGGGAATTCAGTAATAGGAGAGTGGTGCAATATTGGTGCAGATTCTAATAATTCAAACCTTAAGAATAATTATGCTGAAGTGAGACTTTGGTCTTATAGAGATGAAAGATATGTACCTACGGGTTTACAGTTTTGTGGACTTATAATGGGTGATCATTCGAAATGTGGAATTAATACCATGTTCAATACAGGGACAGTAGTTGGCGTGAATTCCAATATTTATGGAGCAGGATTTCCTCGAAATTTTGTACCCTCGTTCGCTTGGGGAAGCGCAGCAGGAATGAAGGAGTATAAAACGAATAAAGCCTATGAAGTTGCAGAGGTAGTAATGAAGAGAAGAGGACTTGTATTTGATGAACAAGAAAAGGATATCTTGAATAAGGTATTCGAACTGAGTTCAAAACATAGGAGATTCTAGATAGAATTTAATCCAAAGTAAAAAAGGCATACCAATACGGTATGCCTTTTTTTATAGCTGTCTTTTAAAAAACAAATAGTAAATGTTGGTTACTAGAATAAAGCCGTTACTTATAATAATAGGCCATTCCATATTGAGTAGAAAGCCATAAACTATAAAGAGAATGCAAGCAGTAGAGTTCCAGTATCGTAAGGTTTTAATTTCCTTATTTGTGAAAGAAAACATTAATATGGCTGCAGCAAAATAGCCTATTATATCTGTAGTTGACATGTTGAATTAGCATTTGTTAGCTTCAATCTACTATTTTAAATGCTATAATTCACTTCCCGTTTACTAATTATTGAGGATCATTGCTAATTCTGTTGAGGGTCTGAAGGATATAAGATTTTAATTTGCATAACAGTAGCAATGGAAAGGGCTCTTACTTTTGCTTGGTTCGCAATTTCTCCCTCAAAATTTTGGTTTACAGTTTCATTAAATAGATGTAACCATCTTTCAAATAAAGCTTGGGTAAAAGGGCAGGTTTGATGAACCTCTTTATGCTTTTTCATAGGGTTACCATTAAAAGTTCCCGTATGGAATAATATACTTTCCCAGAAGCTGTACATTTTCACTAAATGTGTGTCCCAATTCACGTTAAACTTTTGATCGAAAATTGGCCCCAAAGATTCATCATCTCTTACTTTTAAGTAAAATTGATTCACTAAGAATTCTATATCTGTTCTGGACGTTATGTCTTTTTTCATGCTCCTACTATCTATAGTGAATGTAGCAATTCCCTATTTTACACCTAAAACCGTAAATTTATCAAACTTTAATGGGTTCATTCCCGCTACGATACAAATGTTGTGGATTCCTTTAAATTAAACACTGAGAAATATCAGTTTTTAAAAATTCTGACATTTTTTAACATAAAACCATGTAACTTTGAATTTCTCATTAAAGATTATTTACTGCTAATGTCAAAGATTTATAACTTATTTGGAGGTCTATTTATGCTTGTTCTTTTTGCCTGTAGTGGAGGTAAGGGAAAAATGATGCAAGCTTCGGATTTGAATTTTCAAAAACCAGATAAGCTATCTGTATTTTATTTTTTAAGTCCTGAATGCCCACTTTGTGAAAATTATACAAAGGATATCAAAGATTTCTATCGAGAATTTTCTGCCGACAGTGTTGAATTTTATGGTGTATTTCCTGGGAAGGATTTTCCTGAGGAAAGGATCATGCGGTATTTTAAAGAATATGATCTTCCAATTATTCCTGTTTTGGATGTTGATTTTGAAATGACTCAATATTTCAAAGCTGAAATAACGCCAGAATGTGTTTTGGTTTCCTCTACAGGGGAAATTCTTTATCAGGGGAAATTTGATAATTGGTTATTAGCGCTGGGTAGAAGAAAAAGAACGGTTGACCAATTTTATTTGAAGGATGCCATAAAAGCTACCCTTGCCAATAAGGAAATCCTAGTGAAAAAGACTGCTCCAATTGGTTGTTTTATAGAATTCAAAAATTCACACTAATGTTCAGATTGCTATTTGCTTTGTTTATTTTGACTTTTTTATCATTAAAAGCACAAAAAAGACATTTCAATTTTCAAATGGAGGATGTAAGTTGTTTCGAAAATCTAAATATTAGATTGGCAAAACAAAAGCAACATACTATTCCTTTGCATAAAATGTCGGTTTCTGCCAATCTGAATTACTATTATAGTATTCAACTAGACATAGATAGGGATAGTTCATTGTTGCATCACTTAAAGCACTCTGCCTGCGTTCAAAATTTGGAAATGGTACCAAAAACTACTTTGGCTACTATTTTTATTCCCAATGATACCTTGTATCCTGCACAATGGAATTTGGATTTTATTGATGCTCCTGAGGCATGGGGAATTAGAAACCCAACAGATACTATTCTTATAGGAATAGTCGATACGGGAACTGATTTTGATCATCCAGATTTGCAAAATTTTTATCGGAATGAGGCAGATCCTGAAAATGGATTGGATGATGATGGAAATGGACTTGTAGATGATTACCGAGGTTGGGATTTTGGGATGGTAGATAACAATGCTCAGATTGCGGATGGGATTGGTTTGGATCATGGTGTCCAAATGACTTCTTTGGCTGCAGCCCCTTCCAATAATTTACATGGAATAGCTAGTCCTGCACCAATGGTAAAATATTTACCAATTAAAATCACAAATGATCAAGGAGGAATAGGAGACCCTTATGAGGGCGTAGCCTATGCTATTGAAATGGGCTGCAAGGTGATAAATTGTTCTTGGACCCAATCGGCAATAACGAATTATGGAAAATCTGTTATCGCATTGGCCAAAGAAAAAGGAATACTTATAGTAGGCGCAGCGGGTAATTTTGATAACAATAATCCACAGTATCCCTGTGCAGATCCAACTGTTCTTTGTGTAGCGGCTATAGATGATTCTGGTGAAAAAACGACTGTTAGTAGTTATGGTCCATGGATAGATATAGCTAGTCCAGGATTGAATATGTGGGCGGCAAGACCTGGCAGTAATTATGGATTGGCAGGAGGGACTTCAGGGGCATGTGCTTTTACAAGTGGTACTGCTGCATGGTTGTTTTCGATTTTCCCTGAGGAAGATGGAACTGCCATAAAAAATAGAATTATGGAAGGAGCAAAAGAACATTCTCTTTTGTTTGAACCCTATTTAACGAATTTGGGAACGGGGACCTTAAATATGTTTCAGGCACAGGAAAATGAAGAGAAGAGCTTTTCAGGTTTAGAAGTTTGGCCAAATCCTTCGAATGGTAATTTTAGCGTAACCTTTAGGTTGGTTGAAATGGAGGATTATTCCTTATTTATTTTTGATGTTCTTGGGAGAGAAATTGTTCGAAAAACAATGGATAATCTTCAATTAGGTGAAAATCAAGTTGATTTAAATCTTGTTTTAAAATCAGGGGCCTATTATTTAGTTCTTAAAGCAGAAAATACCTTTTTTCTCCAAGAAATTTTTATTGGAAACTAATTAGAAACCTTTACATTTGTGGCTCAAAGGAAAAGATAGTAAGGGGTTTTGTTTTTTTTTAGAAAGGATGCATTGCAGAATGATCTCATTGAATTCTCTATTTTAGACCCTTAGTCATTCAATTATAAGCTACGAACATGAAATTACAAGGAATTTTATCTATTGCAGGAAAACCTGGATTATACAAAATTATTGGTCAAACTAAATCAGGTGTTCTGGTTGAAAGATTGGGAGAATCAAAGCGTTTTCCAGTTCCGGGATCTACTCGTATGAGTGCATTGGAGGATATCGCTATTTTTACTTATGAAGAAGAGATTCCATTGAAAAATGTAATGGAAACTATCTTTAAAATGGAAGAAGGTAAAGAATGTATCAGTCACAAAGAATCTTCAGATAAATTGAAGTCTTATTTCGAGACTGTTTTACCAGATTACGATCAAGACAGAGTGTATATATCAGATCTTAAAAAGGTATTTAGTTGGTATAATTTATTGAACCAAGAAGGTTATGTTGGTTTAATTGAAGAAACAGCTACTGAAGAAGTAGAGAATAGCGAAGAAGCTTAATTGCTAATTGCATTTGAAAAGCAACCGATAGGTTGCTTTTTTTTTGTCTAAACTTTTTAATGATGATCAGTAATTCCCTAATTCAATGATCTGAAAGCTTTTCTTTTTTTATATTAGTACTTTATTGCGCTTTGGTGGTACTATGAATAATGGGAAATGAGGATTGAATTTTCATAAACCAAAGTAAAAACAATTTTATATGAAATCATTTTTTGCCCGTATTGGTCAATATTATTCTTTGATATATAAGTTAATTGTAATTATCATTACTATTGGTTTATTGGCATATATGTTACCTCGGGAAGTCAGATTTAAATATGAATTTGCTAAAGGAAAGGTCTGGCAATACGATCATCTTTATGCTAGTTTTCCTTTTTCAGTACTCAAAACAGAGGCTGAGTTAGAAGAGGAGGAGAGCCTTATACGTACCAATTCAAAGCAATATTATTATAAAGATAGATCGGTGGTTCAAAGGCAATTGGACCGGTATAATTCTAATTTCGATCGTATAGTTCAAGAAAAGGAAGAAGCCTTAGCAAAAGGAATTAAGGCTTTGTTTTCTGGAACAGAGAAGGATGATCTAGAAAATTTAAAATCTTTAAAGTTTGTTGGCCAAAATATTTTAAGGGACCTTTTTGATAAAGGAATAGTTAGCCTTAATTCTACAGAAAAGGATTATATCTACCTTAGGACAGACAAGATCGTTAAGACGTCCAGTATTCACAATTTGTACTCGCTTCAGCAGGCCTCCAAATTTATAGTAGATATTAAATTATTGGAGTTTCAAAAGAAATTTTTGATTCCAATACTTCAAGAATCCTTGGCGAATAATATCTTTTTTGATGAAGAAGCGAGCCAACTTGAATTGAATACTACCTTGGCAAAAATAACGAGGGTAAAAGGGAGTATAGAGGAAAATTCTTTAATTATAGCTAAAGGGAAGTTAATTACTACTGAAAACTACCAAGTCCTAATTTCCTATAAACAACAATTTGTAAAACAAAATACCAATAATACCAATTTAGTATTGATGATTGTTGGTCAGACTTTGTTGGTGTCCATTTGTATTATGATTTTATTTTTCTTTATCACACAGTTTAGAGAAGATATAATAGAGGACACCAATAATTTACGATTTATATTTATCAATGTAGTGCTGATGTTTGGTATGGCTAAACTTTGTATAACGGTTAGCCCTGAACTAATCTATGCGATGCCTTTTTGTATTTTGCCCTTAGTATTAAAGGCCTTTTACGACACGAGGTTGGCGTTGTTTTGTCATTTGATTACAACTATACTGATCGCATTTATTGTAGCGAATAGCTTTGAGTTTATCTATATAGAATTGATGGGTGGGATTATTTCAATCTTGGCTGTGAATAGTATGTATAAAAGATCGGACCTATTTCTATCCGCTACCAAAATAATTTCTGTTTATATCGTTTCCTATTTTGCATTAGCAATTATTCAAAATAATTCGCTTGAAGAGATCAACTATTGGAATTTCATGTATTTAGCTATTGGTGGAGGCTTGACAGTAATGGCCTATCCTTTGATCTATTTATTTGAGAAAATGTTTGGGCTTATTTCAGATGTTTCATTATTGGAGCTATCTGATACGAATAATCCTTTATTGAAAAAATTACAAGAAGAGGCGCCAGGTACGTTTCAGCATTCCTTACAAGTTGCGAATCTTGCTGAAAATGCTGCTAATGAAATTGGAGCCAATGCACTGCTTGTAAGGACTGGGGCACTGTATCATGATATTGGTAAAATGAGTAATCCTTTGTTTTTTATAGAAAATCAGGTTACAGGAGTGAATCCTCATGACGAATTACCCTTTGAGGATAGCGCAAATGTAATTGTAGACCATGTGATCAACGGTATTGAAATTGCCAAAAAATATAATTTACCGGATAGAATTATAGATTTTATTCGAACACACCATGGTACTAGTACTGTACAGTATTTTTATAGACAATATTTGAAATCCTTTCCAGAAGGGGAATTAGATCAAAATGCCTTCAGTTATCCAGGACCAAAACCATTTTCAAAAGAAACGGCAATATTAATGATGGCAGACTCCGTGGAAGCTGCTTCGAGAAGTTTATCCAATCCAGCCTTGGATGATATTCATGTGTTGGTAGATAAAATTGTTGCTAGTCAAATGAAAGAAGGGCAGTTTGATAACGCTGATATTACTTTCAAGGAAATAAATGTCATCAAGAAAATATTGAAACAGCGGTTGAGAAATATTTACCACCTGAGAATTGAATATCCCGATTAATTAGGATTTTGGAAAGAAGTCCTTTTCCATGATCAATTTAAACCAAACCGTGAAGGAATTGGGATCTAAGGCAATTTCATTTTTAATAGCAGAAATTGATAGGTATCTAAATTCGGAAGCTTCATCTGGGTTTAAAACAGGTGTATCCTCCGTGTCAAGACTAAGGATGTGGTCGTACTCATGTTCTGTGAGTCCATTTTCAAAGGAAGCTTTATAGAGAAGATGGCCAATGGATATTAGGTCTAGGTGGCAGTGAATACCAATTTCTTCTTTTAATCGTCTTTTACAGGCTGTTTGAAGGTCTTCATCCGGTTTTGGATGACTACAGCATGCATTGGTCCATAAGTTCGGGCTATGATACTTTGAGGCAGCTCTTTTTTGAATAAGCATCTCTCCTTTGGCATTAAATATAAAAACAGAAAAAGCCCGATGAAGTAAACCATACTCATGGGCTTTTAATTTTTCCATTCTGCCGATTTCATTATCCTGCTTATCGACTAAAATTACCATATTATTTGAATAGGTTAAGGCTTTTCATTAGATCATCTTTTTTAGATCTACTCACAGGAATGATCTTTTTATCAATCAAAAGTGTAGTATCTTCAATATCAACAATTTTGTCTATGTTAACGATATAAGACCTGTGAACTTTGATAAACTTATTGTCTGGCAGTTTATCATTAATTTTTTTCATGGTAGTATGAACAATATACCCTTTATTGGCAGTCTTGAATACTACGTAGTCACCATTTGCTTCTAGGTATAAAATATCGTCAAGATTTAATTTCACGAAACGAGTATCTACCTTGATGAAAATATATTTTGTATTCGTTGTACTATCCGCAGCACCAGTAGTTTCTGTGCCATTTTCTTGAATTGCTTCTTGTTTTGGAACAACTCTTTCAGATGCTTTTACAAATCTTGAAAAATCAACAGGTTTCACTAGGAAGTCACAAACACTATGTTCGAATGCTTCAACAGCGTATTCTCTATTTGAGGTAACAAAAATTATTTGTGGTAATTCATTAGTGCTTTTCAGCAAGTCTAATCCCGAAAAGTCTGGCATTTCAATATCTAGAAATATGACATCCACTTCATTTAACTTGATGAATTTCATTCCATCAAGAGCATTGTCAAATTCACCAACCTGATCTAAACTATCTAATTTAGATATGTAGGATGATATCAATTCTCTTGACATTTTATCGTCGTCAATAACAATACATTTAATCATATCTATTCCTATTTAGTTCTCTTGTAATCTTTTTTCAATAAAAAGGTATGCACTATCAATGGTCAAAATGATGTTCTCAAAATTACTTTCTAAGTAAGGTAAATCCTTAGCTTTCATTTTGCGTTCATGAATTTCAAACTCATCAAAAACTTCTACCAATCCGACCATTTTAAAAGAAGGCCTCATCTTATGGAAAATTCCCTTTAAGGATTCTAGATCTTTATGGTCATATCCTGTTACAATTATAGCCTTAGATTCAATTAATTGATCTAAGAATAATTTGAACATTTGATTGATCAAATCTTGGTCACCAAAATAAAGTTTGTCTAAAATTTTCTCGTCGAAGATTAATTCCAATTTTGCTATAATTAAGTTAGGTTATGATTAACGAAATTAACCTATTCAGCCCTTTTAAAAAAGGAATATAATAAAATATATTAATTTAAAGAATTGTCTGAAGAGAAACAGTCGAAATATCTCGAAATTGCCGTTATATTTGACTTTTTCCAGTCTAATTTACTGTTAAATCAAGCTTTTTTATTGCGTTTTATGATATAGATCTTACTCTCCTCTTTCCGGATAAGTCGTTCAATATTTTTTTGATGTGATACCAATACTAAAGCTGCAACTGTTATTGCAAAAAATAATAGGGCAGGTTCTGTAACATCAAAAACAAAGATTAACCATAGTGGAAATGAAATTGCTGAAATTATTGAGCTCAGTGAAACATAATGTGATATACTTAATAAGATTATAAATAAACACAATGAAAGCAATGCGCCTAAGGGGTGCAATGCAAGTACTACACCAAGTAAACTAGCGATTCCTTTACCTCCCCGAAATCCTGCATATACTGGGAATATATGACCAATAACAGCTATAATACCTAAGGTCACCTGCATTGGGATATTATCAGGAGTACCGGATAATAAAACAAGATTGACAGAAGCAAATGCTTTTAATATATCTATAAGTAAGACGGGAATACCCGCTTTTTTTCCTAATACCCTAAAGGTGTTGGTTGCTCCAGCATTTCCACTTCCATACTCGCGTACGTCAATTTTGTAAAACGCTTTTCCTATCCACACAGCAGTAGGGATAGAACCAATTAGATAGGCTAGGAGATACAATAATATCTTCATAGTTTAATTTCTAACCAAGCTGCAATTTACAAATAATTCACTTTTTATCTAATTTTTCTGTCAATTCACCTCTTGAAATCAGGACTAAGTGTTGTTTTAAATCGTTCTCCTTTCTTCTTTTTGTCCTTTGTCTTTTTCTGTATCAGTCGATTATATTTATCTTCTGAAGAATAGGTGTACAATATATTTCCGTCGATTTCTAAGAAATAATAGCCTCCTTCTTCGAATTCTAGGTAGAAATACCAATAGTCACCCTCAGAATCTGGTCTATATTGTACATTTCCTTTGACCAATCTGTCCACTTTGGTTCCATTTACATGGTTTAAGCTTAAATATTCTTCAGAACTTTCAAATACTTCTAGATCTTTATTCCAGACCATATTGAGCCCTGTGAAAAATAGGTCATTTCGCATGGATGGATGCACAAAATACCTCCCTTTTGCTTTTGCTTTAAAATACCTTTTGCTTTGTTCTTTTCCAATAACTGCCGCTAAGAAATTTGAAAAGCTTTGCTGGTCTTCATCAGATTGCTCCACATGTTTTAGTTTCCTAACAATATCTTTTCTCATCCATTTTAAAGCCTTTTCGGCAATTGGAAAATCAATTCCGAGGTGTAGTTCAAACTGACTTGGTGTTTCTTTATCCTGCTCCCACTGTATGGAACCATAAGACAAGTCTGACACAAACTTTGAATGACTTAGTTTAAAGAAACCCTCCATTAAATAATTGCAGTCTTGTGTCAAACTAGCATGCTCCTCAGCATGTTTTCCTTTTATTTTATAGTAATCCCCTTCAAATTCATAATCTAAGGTACCTTCAACAGTTAATAAAGGGAGGTCTAAGTCTGATTTACTATTCGTACAAAATGCTGGATAGAATTCTAAGGTTTTCGGATTAACCATAAATGAACAAAAGGGGGTTATTTCCATTTCTTCATCTTCTATAAGATACGCCTTAAATTTATCTAAGCTATCTACATAGGTAAAGGAAGGCCCTTCCAGAACTGCACATGGATCGTGAAATTGTGTCTTTCCATCTGCCATCATCACTCCCAGCTCATCATTAATGGTCAGGGTTCCTTCAAAAGATATTTGTGGATCTAGGAAAAAGGCATCCTTGGATTCTAATTCTGCAACACCAAAACTTTTTCCTTTTTCGGAAACATGAATATCTTCAAAATGTACCGTCTGTTGATTTCCTATTCTGTTGGTATATACAAAATCAGCATTGGCTTGGTAATCATTTTTTCCATAGATATTTACATTGGCTTTATGGAATTGATATTTTACTTGATTACCGGTATCTATTAATTGAAGGCTTGCATCATTCAAACTGTCTAAAAATCCAATTTCATTCAGACTAAGTATTTTTTGTTTTGGTTTTATTAGGGCATCCGCAACTTTAACTCCGCGTATGTCCTCAAAGGATAAACTTAAGTCAGAAAGGTTTAATTGTGCTTTATTTCCCCAAATCTCGAGTGAATCTTGATACGGGTGTATAGAGGTATAACTTCCAATTAATAAACTATCCTTGGTCTCAAAATTAATGTTGTCACTGGCTAGTTCATAACTCATACGCTCCATACTCAGTTGATACTGATTGATAGGAAGTAGAAAGTTATTACTTACCCCCTTCGTTCCTGAAATCAGTTTTCGGTCTGAGTTAAGATAAATAAGTTGAATATTATCTTGGCTGAGGATGACTTCATCTGTGTGGAAATCTGAAATAGTAGGACTTTGGAATAATCTCAGACTACTGTTTAATGCTTTCCAAGCTTGGTTTTTTAATTGGATATTTCCTGAATGGCAAATTATGTTTTCTGTAGCTAAGGTTCCATATGCATTTAGTGCGGTATCTGTCATCTCCAAACCTCCATTTAGGGAATGGTTGGAATAAAGCTCAAAGGGGGCTAGTTTATTTTTTAGTTCTAGAACGGAGGCCTCTATAAACCAATCCATTCTTAGGTCGGTCCCCTTTAAACTAGGGATTGAAAATGGGGCTAACGCGGGACGTGTTGTTGATTTCGATACCTCTGCAAATGCGTAATTTGGATAAAATTCTACACTATCTGCGGTAAGGTATAATCCGTTATAATCCATTTGTCCAACACCCGTAAGTCCGTTATTTGTTAAGGTGATAATATTGGAATATTTACCTTTTTGATACAAGGAATATTTTCCTTTTGTTTTGTGTTTGAAGCCTAGTTCTTGTTGTTTATTTAGGACAAGTGTTTCCTGAATTTCTGGAAATATATTTGCACTGACTAATTTCCCTTCAAAGGTTAGAGCTGTGGTCTTAAGCTTTTTCAATGCACTTAATTTGAAAGGTTCTAGCTCAAAATAGAATTCTTCACGTTCATAAATCCCTTCTTTTATAAGCTCATAAAAAACATAAGATTTTTCTTCCGTTGTCAGCTTAGGATATTGTTTCAGTTTCTTTTTGGAACTTTTATTATTGGGCCTATCAATTTCAAGAACACCAGTAAATTCTTGAATCACAGTATTACAAGGTTGTATATGTATACTATCATTTATTGGTAATTCCAATAGGTATCTGACAGAGTCTATGGCATCAAAATGAAAACTATATTCATCGTAATCAAAATATTGTTCCGTCCCAAAAAATGCGAATTTGGAACATATGGTCGTCCCACTAAAGGACATATCCATATTCTCATAAATGTGAATAATTTCATCTTCTGGATAGATGGAAGTCATCTGATTTGTATTAATAGAGACTTCTTTGACTTTATAAATGTCTAATACACCAGATTCCAAATCTATTATCCCACTTGGACGATTGTTTATATTTGAAATTATTCTTAGTTGATCGTGATCTTTCTTTTTCTTTAAACCTTCATAAAAAGTGAAGAATCTGTCTTTTATAACAACATATTCTTGAACGGGATCATAATCTATAAATCCATGATTCGTAAATTCAACCAATAGGCCATGTAGGGTATTGGGATCCAATTGGTAAATTTCCTGAACTTCAACTAAGTTGAAGTTTCTAGCCCAATTGTTTTGTTTTGAAAGCCGTTTCAATAAAGAGGTAGGATGTACATTCTCCATTCCAAACATGCTCAAAAACCAATCAGGGTGAAAATATCTTAACGATTGGTATTTTACAGGTACCAACTGAGACATTTCCTTATTTTCAAAGATTAGTTGGTTCGTGGATTCATCCCAGTAGCAATGGTCAGCCAAAATATGAATGTCGTGATAACTATCTTCAAAGGGTGTCTGTCTTCCTATAGGATTATCGGGAACTGAGGCGTGAAAAAGTCCTTCATCTATGTTGAATTCGAAATCAATCATAGGATGAGATATGGAATCCTGTTTAAAGAAATATTTAAACTTTGCTTCCTTTGCAATAAAGGTATTCTCTTGAAGCTTGAATTTACGGGTTGCAATTTCAAGTTGTTTCTGCTCTTTATCGTAGAGTAGAAATTTCATTTTTGTGTACTTAGGGGCATAGGGGGTGAAATCACCATCCACCAATTTTATACCTGTTATAGCTTCTATTGTTGGATGGAAATTTTTTAAAGGAAACATTTCATAACTCTCAAATATCATTTGATTATGAGATTCCCCTCGATACCGGAGATTTCCAATTAAGTCCTCTTGGGATAAACTTTTATCTTGGACAAGTACATTTTCCGCAAAGAAATTTGCCTGTGTTGTTTGAATTTCAAATCTATTCAGTTTTGCTTTACGCTTAGAAGCTGGGATTCCATATTGTTCCCAATTTATAGTCCCTTCTGAACCAAAAAAGATACCATCATCTAATTTAAACTCACCTGTTACATTGTGGATATTAAAGGTTTTTCCATCGGATACAAGATGAATGTCAGCGTTAATGAAGTTTATAGAAAGGTAAATATTATCCGAAATGGACCAGTTCCCATTGCTACAAAACCACTGATAGTTGGCATTCTGATAGAAACTATTGTTTTTTAAGAAACTACCAGCATTTTCCAGTACTATATCTGCTCTATCGAAGTAATTATCTTGAATATCTAGTCCTATATTGTACCATAAGGTCTGGAAGTTTTCCTGGCTCAAGGTCGTTTGTTGATAGGCATTGAAAATTCTAAATAAATTCAAGTACACTGCTTTCGATGCAAATTTCTTTTTACGAAGCATAGCAAACAACTTAAGAAGATTTTCTTGGTCTTCTTTTGCTAATTCATCTTGATCAAGATGTTGAATGAATGTCCTTCCCTCAGAATAATAGTCTGATCCTTCCAGACCTACCAATTGTTGATAGATCTGATTTTTCAGTTGCGTTATATTTTTTTGAGCAAAGGAATTCAATCCAGTGAATAGAACGAATAGTATCCAGATTGCTTTTTTCAAATTTTCTCTAATTTGAGCGATGTCCAGTGATTTTTCACTTTCTTATCTAAGATTTCTAGTCCAAGTTCTTGTGCTTTTGCAGCCAGAACTTCAACGTCTTGTTCATAGAATCCGCTTAAGAATAAAACACCTCCTTTGATTAATTTTGCGGCATATTTATCCATATCCATCAGCAAGATATTTCGATTAATATTTGCTAGGATTACATCAAAGTTTTCAGTTCCAATTTTTTCGGCTCCTCCTTCTTTAACTATAATCTCTTCAGTATTATTGTTGGTGATGTTCTCAAGGGTATTTGTATAAGCCCAATTGTCTATGTCAATTGCTTCAATGTAAGTGGCTCCTTTTTTGGCAGCTAGAATGGCTAGTATTCCTGTACCGCATCCCATATCAAGTACTTTCTTATTAGCAACCTCTTCATCCATTAGGAAGGAACACATGAGGTAAGTTGTCTCATGGTGTCCAGTACCAAAAGACATTTTTGGATCAATTACAATGTCATAAATGATATTATCCGGAACTGCTTGGAAGGATGCTCGGATGATGCATTTATCCTCAACAATAATTGGAGAAAAACTTTTTTCCCATTCAGCATTCCAATTCTGTTGTTCAATTTCGTTGATCTCCTTTTCTATGTCAACCAAAAAATCATTTGCCTTGAAATTGGTCTCGTTCCAGAGGTCCTTTTGAATATAGCACTTCAAATATTTCCCTTCTGTTACAAAACTTTCAAACTCTAGTTCTCCCAATTCAGCTGTTAGAATATCAGCAAATATTTCGTCAGAATCGCAATTGTGACTTTGTCCTAAGGGGATGGTAAATTCTAAATAATTCATGTCTAGTTGACTTTACGTCCAAGTTTAGGTAGATTTTTAATCAATAACTTAAAATCATTTCCTACTTGGTATTCTTTATAATATAGCAAGTTGAGATTGTCAATAACTTGCTGGTTTATATCTTTTTTCTTGAGGATATCGGTGGGGTATAAAATCCCAGGTTTAATTTTCGGTAATATATCTTCTTGTTTCCCTCCTGGGGCAAATCCCAACCAGGAATTCTGTCCAAATAAGGTGGTAATACAATTTTTAATGAATTCTATAGGATCAAGAATCCAAAGAAATAGAATGGGGGAGAGTCCCAGTAATAGTAGGGAACCAATGATATCAAAAATGCGTTTAGCTCTTTTGTTTTCTTTTTTCATTATTCCCATAATATCTAGGGTATACAGTTCACCAGTAGCATTGATACTGTTACTACCGATAATGAACTGGCTTTCATTTGGAGCAATTTTAAACTCTAAATCTCCTAGTTGGATGTCGGACATTAATCCAATGATTTCATTAGAGCTTAGGTTCTTGGAGCAAAAGATAATTTCTTCAATATTGTAGATCCTAATAATTTCTTTCAGATCAGCTATGGTCCCTAGGAAACCTTCTTCAGACTCTTCCTCTACAGAAACCTTTCCAACGAAAGAAGCTTTGTTAGCCGTTTGTTGTAGAAGTTGGTTTACTCTCTTGTATTCAGCAGCATCCCCTATAATTAGGATTCTCTTTTTTTGATCCGTTTGAAATTGAAAGGATTTTACACCAAGCGCATTCAATACAATTCTAGACCCAACCAAGGTAATAGCTGTCCAGGCAGAACCTAAAATTATAAGTGCTCTGGAGGTTCTAAATTCTTCACTTAATAGGGCGTAGCCCACTAAAATAGCAATCGCACCAATACTTACACCTTTGAGAATCCTTAGTAAGCTAATTGGTTTGTCATAGCCTCCATTGAGGTATACTGAACCAAGCCAGAATAGGATATATCCAGGAAGGAAAAATTGCATTAAAAAATCTGGATATTGCCCACCAACAACATATAAATGGTTTGCCTCCCAATAGTCTTTTATCAGCCAAAAACCTCCAGTAATAGTTGCGATATCAAAAACTGGAAGACTGGCCTTTTTCACGAAGTTTTTAGTAATCGAAAGGGTAGCTCTTAGGTATATGGCCAAATTGATTAAGAAGCTAAAAAGTGCCGCATTTTTCTGTGAAAAGTGCTTTTTAGCAAAAATGATCATGGCATTATAGAATACAAATACGTAGTTCAAGCTACCTTTTTTTGTGCTTTCACCCTTATAATGGATTATACTAGTATCTGAAAAATATACATTCGTGTTTCCGTCTAAAATTATTCTGTAAGAAAGATCAATATCTTCACCATACATAAAGAAGGTTTCATCTAAGAACCCAATTTTATTAAGGACAGATTTTCTCATGAACATGTAGGCTCCAGAGAGAACTTCAATTTCATGATTTTCTTCTTTATCAAGAAAGCTAAGATGGTATTGTCCGAACTTTTTGGATTTTGGAAAAATTGTTGACAATCCAAAAATCTTGTAAAAGGCGACAGCCGGTGTAGGCAATCCTCTTTTCGATTCAGGTAGGAAATGCCCTTTACCATCCACCATTTTTACACCCAATCCACCAGCTTCAGGATGTTGATCCATATAGTCTATACATTTGGAAAACGTATCCTCTTGAACTACAGTGTCAGGATTTAAAAGTAGGGCATATTCACCCTTACTTATTTCCAATGCTTGGTTATTTGCTTTAGAAAATCCAGTATTGTCCTTATTGGCAATTAATTGAATATGCGGGAATTTCTCACGTAGCATTTCCACCGAACCATCAACGGAATTATTATCTACAACAATTACTTCTGCAGAAATATTTTTACAAGCATTTTGAACAGAGACTAGGCATTGTTCTAAGAAATACTTGACATTATAGTTAACAATTATGATGGATAGTTTCATAGAAAGCAAGTGCTTTAAATAGATTTGTCGTAAGGTTGTCTTTTTGCAATCGAACGTCCAAGGGTTAGTTCATCGGCAAATTCAAGATTTTCACCAAAGGAGACACCTCTAGCCAAAGTACTTATTTTTTTATCGAATTTTTCAAGTTGTTTATAAAGGTAAAATTGGGTAGTATCCCCCTCCATAGTTGGACTTAAGGCAAAGATAATTTCCTTTATTTCTGGATCCTTTTCCAAGCGAAATTTTAAGGTTTCTATGTGAAGGTCCATAGGCCCAATTCCATCCATAGGAGATATTAGACCGCCTAAAACATGGTATTTTCCTTTAAACTCAGCCGTGTTTTCTACAGCCATAACATCCCGAATGTCTTCAACTATACATATAATTTCGTCCTCACGGCTAGGGTTGGAGCAAATTTCACATATATCTGTATCCGAAACATTGTGACATTTTTTACATTCGTGTAAGGCATTTTTCATATTCATGATAGCCTTTGTAAAACGCACACTTACGTCCTTATCTTTTTTTAATAAAAATAGGGCTAAACGCAAGGCTGTTTTTTTACCAATACCAGGTAAAATGGATAATTGATCTACTGCTTCCTGTAAAACTTTCGATGAAAAATTCATAGCTTCAAAAATAGGAAAATTAATGGTAATTCATGAGCTCAATAGATTCGATAATTCAAGGATTAGGAATATGGTTCAATCTGTTTTAGCATCCTGTATACTAAATGGACAAAAGCAGATTACTTTTATTCAATTATTGCTATGAAATGCTGAGATTTTTTTGAAACGATAATTTCCTTATTTTGGTATATTATAAATTTAGATCTTTTAGAAATTGATCTGGATTTCGAGGCGAAATTTCTTGTGTTTTTGTTTTCTCGTAGAAGATTATTAATCGGTCAGAAGACCAGGCTGGAGCAAAGTTACTGGATCGTATTTTTACTACTTTTTGAATTGATGCTATCCAGATTCTATTGAGAGAGAAGGGGCCGGTTTTAATAATAAGGAATTCTCCTTCAATAACATATCTAGTGCCAAACCAAGCAGTGGCAACAATTACGAGGTATATAATTGCAATTAAATTAAGTAAAAAAGACCCCGATTCTTGTCCGGATAGGAAAAGAAAAATATCGGGCAACCAGAGTAATATACCCCAACTTATACTATGTTTTGATTGGTATATCATACATATTTACAGCCTATAATTATTTAATTATTAGGTGCTTATGTAAATATAGTGAAAATACAGCCTATAGTTAAGTTGGGAGTTTGATTTTTCTAGGTTTGAAGTGGTAATTATTTTTTTTCTTGAACCTTCCCGCGCATTAGGTTGGTGAATTTGGTTGGCAAATCTCTTTTGAATTCAACCATATTTCCAGTTCGAGGATGTTGGATAACCAATAGTCCTCCATGCAAAGCAACTCTATTGATAGGATCACTAAATCCTTCATATTTTTCGTCACCAACTATTGGGTGTCCTAAATCTTTCATGTGCACTCTGATTTGATTCTTTCGTGCAGTTGAAATATTTATTTTTACCAAAGAGTGGTCCGCATTCTTTTTGATAACCTCAAAATGAGTTAAGGCTTCCATGGCATCATTTGCGCTAGGACTAGAATACATTACCATGGCTTTATTTTCCTTTAGAAATGATTTCACCTTCCCACTAGTTTTTTTCATTTCTCCTTCAACAATGGCAAAAAATTCTTGTTTGTCAAGGTTTAAAGCCCATGATGCTTGTAGTGATGCTTCGGCTTTTGGATTTTTTGCAAAAACCATAAGGCCTGAAATCTCTCTATCCAATCTATGAATAACATAAATCTTATTGGATTCTTTTTCCTGCTGTACATGTCTAGTAAGGAAGCTATATACCGTTTTTACCTTCTCTTTATTGGATGCAATAGAAAGGTATCCTGCTTTTTTGAATACAATAATAATATCAGGGTCTTCAAACATAATTTGGACCTTGGTATCTGCTACAGGCTTGTTCTCAAGGTGAGAATTCAAGGTGACCTTTTGACCAGGCTTCAGTGGTTCATTGAACTGTTTGACTGATTTACCGTCAACAGATATCAAACCTTTGGAAAGTTGGGATTTAAGAGCGCTTTTACTTTTCCCTTGCATTTGCGCCAATAGAAAAGGTAACAGTTCAGACGACTCTTTTACGTTCAAAGTAGTCTGTCTATTTTTACCAGCTTTTTGATTGGATTGCTTTAAACCCTTTTTGTGATTTTTTCTACGCATTGCGGGAAATATTAAGGTATTCTTAAATTTCTCGCAAGGTATGAAAAAAGGATAGATTAAGACTTTATTATCTGGCATTATATATTAGGTATAAATCATCATTTTTTTTAATAAATATGGATGAATTAGCTTACTTTTATAGCCGTAAAAATCAATGATGAGAGGAGTAAATCTGCTTCAGTGGAAACTATTTATAAAACGTCTTTTATTCTCACTTGGGATATTTTCCTTGTGTAGGTTGATCTTTTTACTATTTTTTTGGACAGATTTTAATAACAACGGATTCGGTGAAATCCTGAAAGCCTTTGCCTTGGGGACAAGGTTTGATGTTTTTGCTTCCTTTTACCTAAATATTCCTTTATTCTTCACTCTTTTTATTCCTTTTCAATTTCAACAGAATAAGCCTTTTCAATTTGTACAAAAATTGATTTTTGTCTTATTGCACCTTTTTGCGCTTATTTTAAATTTATCGGATATAGTTTTTTATAAATTTTCGGGTCGAAGGATCGCTTATGATTTTATCTCCTTTCTAAAAATGGGGGACGAAACAAGTAAAGTTGCCTTCGATTTTATATTTCAGAATTGGATATTGTTACTTCTATTTATTTTAATTTCATTCCTTGTTATTAAGTTATATCCAAAGGTTTCTGTTGGATCGAAGTCTGGGAGGAGATTAAGGTATAAGAGGAAAAATCAGTATTTGGTGCAGTTAGGTATTGCGGCATTGATTTTATTGCCATTTGGCTTAGGAATTAGAGGAGGTTGGCAATATAAACCAATAAAGATTATAAATGCTGGGCAGTGGACTAATCAAGAAATGATTCCCTTGGTTTTAAATAATCCGTTTTGTTTGTTAGCGACCTGGAAAAAAACAGAACTTCAGGGAAAAGAATATTACAGTGATAAAGAGCTTCGTTCTCTAGTTCAACACGAAAAACAATTCATAAAATCGGATAGTATTACCTCACAGCCAAATGTAGTTTTGCTGATTTTGGAAAGTTTTACCCACGAATATATTGGTCATATAAATAACACTGGAAAGGGGTATACTCCATTTTTAGATTCTTTATTTCAAGAGTCTTTGGTGTTTACAGATGCCTTTGCAAATGGGACAAGATCTATAGAAAGTTTACCCTCTATTTTAGCTTCCGTACCCGCTTTATCTACTGAGGCATATATTACCTCATTTTATGGCGGTAACAAGTTAAAAGCATTGCCACATTTAATGAATGAAATGGGCTATTCCACTGCCTTTTTTCATGGGGGAGCAACGGGAACAATGGGGTTCGATGGATTTTGTACTGTCACCGGAATGCAGGCGTATTACGGGAAAGAAGATTATCCGAATCCAGCACATGATGATGGTAAGTGGGGAATCTATGATGATAAATTTTTCCCCTTTTTTTTATCCCATTTAAACAAGGAGGAGAAACCATTCTTTTATACTTTGTTTAGTTTGTCATCTCACCATCCTTACCGTATTCCTAAGGAGTTTAAAGGCCGTTTTCCTAAGGGGAAATTAAAGATTCATGAAAGTATTGGTTATACCGATGAGGCTTTGCGGAAGTTCTTTAAGGAGGCTGAAAAGCAGGATTGGTATCAAAATACAGTATTTGTTATGACTGCTGATCACTCTTTTAGATCCGTTTCAGATTATTATAAAACTACCCTTGGTAAATATCGAATACCCTTGGCAATTTTTAAACCAGGTGACCAAAACTTCAAGGGGGATTCCGAAAGAATAGTCCAACAAGTAGATATTATGCCAACCATTTTGGATATGGTTGGTTGTGAGCAACCATTTATAGCGTTTGGGAATTCTGTATTCGAATCAGAGAAAACAGCTTTTGCCATCAATTATATGAATGAATCCTATCAATATGTAAAAAAGGATCGATTATATCAGTTCGATGGTTCGAAGATGATTGGATTATATAATCTTTCTGAAGATAGTTTATTACAGCATAATATCTTGAATAAAGAGGAATTGACGATTCAGAAAAGTACAGATACCTTGAAGGCTATAATTCAGGACTATGAGTCACGCTTAATTAATAATAACTTATTACCCGTATCGAAAAGTGATGATTGAAAAAAGAAATATCATATTTATAGTAAATCCACATTCGGGAACGGGTAAGCAAAAGGGGATAGAACAGCTTATTGAATCAAATCTTGATTTGAGTAAATTCCATTATTCTATTAAGTATACAGAAAGAAAATACCATGCGACGGTACTAGCTCAGGAAGCAGTAAAGACTGGTATTGATATCGTTGTGGCAGTAGGTGGTGATGGTACTGTAAATGAAGTGGCAAAAGGATTGGTCGGGTCTCCAGTAGCCTTGGGGATTATTCCTGGTGGAAGTGGTAATGGTTTAGCTAGACATTTAGGAATCTCTATTAATATAAAACAAGCTATCCAACAATTGAATGTATTAGACATTCATTTAATGGACACCTGTGAGTTGAACGGTGAATTTTTCTTGAATGTGTCTGGAGTTGGTTTTGACGCGCATATTGCACACAAATTTGATGTTGCCGGAAAGCGAGGTTTATTAACCTATGGAAAGTTAGTCCTAAAGGAGTGGTTTAGTTATAAACCAAAAAAATATAGGATTAGAACCGAAGGCTTGGATGTTAAAGTGAATGCTGTTTTTATAAGTTTTGCGAATGGTACTCAATATGGAAATGATTTGCGTGTAGCTCCATTGGCAGAAGACAATGATGGATTATTAGATTTATGTGTCCTAGAGCGTTTCCCAGCTATTCTAACACCTATTTTTATTTTTTACTTTTGTATCAATCAGTTTTATAAATTTCCATATGTTAAGATTTATAGAGCTAGTTCATTTGATTTAGAATTAGAGAATAGCAAATTGCATTTGGATGGAGAACCTAGGGATTTAGGAAATGAAATTCATGTGCAAGTAATTCCGAATTCTTTAAAGGTTCTTAGAACAGCTTAATTTTATACCATAAATTAACAAAGCCACTATTCATTATCGCTGATTTTTACGGATACTTTATTAAATTTGTAACCTACAAAATTGTATTTGAATGGCGTCATTTGGAAGAAAGAGAAATCAGTCTACAGAAAAAATAAAATTAACGAAAGAGGGAGTGCGTAAAGCAATGCGTATCTTTCAATTTATTCTACCTCATAAGTGGACCTTTTTAGTTGGTTTGGTATTTTTATTATTATCTAGTTCTGTTTCTCTGATTTTCCCAAAGTTAATGGGTAACCTTATTCAGGAAGCGACTACCGGAACGGGTGCATTTACGAATATCAATAGTATTGCCTTAGGTCTATTGCTACTTTTTGCATTTCAGTCTGTTTTTTCATATTTCAGAGTTGTATTGTTTGTAAAGGTAACTCAGAAGACCCTTGCTTCTATTCGTAAAGCCATATTCACGCACATCATTCATCTTCCGATGAATTATTTCAATACGCACAGAGTAGGTGAACTAAATAGTAGAATCTCTGCAGATGTAGCCTTATTACAAGAAACCTTAACGACTACTTCAGCAGAGTTTATAAGACAAATTGTCATTCTGTTTGGTGGTGTTGTCATGCTGTTCTTCGTCTCACCAAAACTTTCTTTATTCATGTTGGCAGTCCTTCCTGTAATAATATTATTGGCTGTTTTTTATGGTAAAAAACTAAAAAGTTATTCTAAAAATATTCAGGAAAAAATTGCTAGTTCAAATGCTGTAGTAGAGGAGGCCTTCTCTGGGATAGCGAACGTAAAGGCGTTCACAAATGAATGGTTTGAAATGAACAGGTATACGGTAGATGTAGATAACATTGAAGCCATATCTATTAAAGGAGGGAAATTAAAAGGAGCTTTTATATCTTTTATTGTATTTGGCGTATTTGGCGCAATAGTCGGGGTAGTTTGGTATGGTGTTCGATTGATTAAAACAGGTGATTTAACCGTTGGAGGTTTGTCAGAGTTTTTATTGCTTACGATTTTTATAGCTGCAAGTATTGGTAGTATTGGAAATCTATATGCTCAAGTTCAAAATGCAATAGGTGCTTCTGAAAAACTGATGGATATATTGGATGAGAAACCTGAAGTTATTAAAATTGATGGGAGGTATGATAATCTAGAAGGAAAAATAGTATTCTCTAGTGTGAATTTTGCCTATGAAACTCGACCGGATTTTCCCGTTTTGAAGGATATTAATTTTTCCATTGAAAAGGGAGAGCAAATTGCTTTAGTAGGTGGTTCAGGAGCTGGTAAATCAACGCTTATATCACTTATGATGCAATTGTATGATAACGCAGAGGGGTTGATTGAATTTGATGGTAAGGATGTAAAAGAGATTGATTTATTTTCTCTTAGAAATCAAATAGCCATAGTGCCTCAGGAAGTAATGTTGTTTGCGGCAAGTATTTATGAAAATATTGCTTACGGTAAACCAAATGCAACTAAAGAAGAAGTGGAGTCGGCTGCAAAAAAGGCCTACGCTATGGAGTTTATTCAAAGTTTTCCTGAAGGTTTTGAAACATTAGTTGGAGATCGTGGAATTCAGTTATCAGGTGGTCAAAGGCAAAGGATAGCCATCGCAAGAGCAATTTTGAAAGATCCAAAGATTTTGATTTTAGACGAGGCTACTTCAGCTTTAGATTCAGAGTCGGAGATGTATGTTCAAAGAGCTCTGGAAGGATTGATGAATAATAGAACCTCTATTATCATTGCACATAGATTATCTACCATCAAAAAAGTGGATAGGATATTTGTCTTGGAGGATGGGAGAATTGTGGAAACAGGTTCCCATGCTGAATTGTTAGAACAAGAAAAAGGAGTTTATCGTAATTTGAATAAATTACAGTATTCATAAAGGAATTAAAGAAAAAGAAGATGATTAAGGCATTATTAATTATTGCATTTATTTATTATGCTTGGAAGTATATCTGGCGTTTAATAGGCCCAAAGGTGGCGAAGTCTGCAATGTCTAAGATTCAAAAGAAAATGGAGGAGCAGATGAGACAAGCTGCCGGTGGCCAAGCTGGAGGTTTTCAGCAACAGAGGCATTCGCAACAAAATGATAGAAGAGGAGATGGAGAAGTGGTATTGGAAAAAAAGAACTCCAACGAAAAACAACGAATGTCAACAAAGGATGTAGGAGAGTATGTTGATTACGAAGAAGTGGACTAAAAAATTGGGACTAAAAAAAGGGTATTGAATTTTCAATACCCTTTTTTATTATTTGTAGCCTATTGTCTTTTTAATAAGGCTTTATTGATCTTTTTAATCATGCTAGGGCCTTCGTAAATGAATCCACTGTATACTTGCACTAAACAAGCTCCAGCGTCCAATTTTTCTAATGCATCTTCTGCTGTGTAGATTCCGCCAACACCAATTATTGGGAAATCAGCACCAAGTGATTTAGAAAGGTATCTTATTACTTCAGTACTTCTTACCCTAACCGGTTTTCCACTTAATCCACCTGCACCAATTTCTTCAATTCTTGCTGTACTTGTTTTAAGATCAGATCTTGATATAGTTGTATTTGTAGCAATGATACCATCAAGGTTGATTTCTTTGGCTAAAGCCACGATATCATCCAATTGACCATCTGTTAAGTCCGGTGCAATTTTTAGTAAGATAGATTTTCTTGAAGAGAAGGTGTCTCTTTTGACTTGTAATGCCTTCAATAATTTCATCAAAGGTTCTTTATCTTGCAATTCTCTTAAACCTGGGGTATTTGGAGAACTTACATTGACTACGAAATAATCAACATAAGGATAAAGCTGTTCAAGTGCATATAGGTAATCGTTTAAAGCTTCTTCATTTGGAGTAAGCTTATTCTTACCTATATTTCCACCAACAATAATGTTCCCTTTATTTTTAAGGTGTTTGATAGCTACATCTACCCCTTTATTATTGAAGCCCATTCTGTTGATCAATGCTTGATCTTCCGGAAGCCTAAACATACGAGGTTTAGGGTTTCCTTCTTGGCCTTTAGGAGTTAGTGTACCTATTTCAATAAATCCAAATCCAAGTGAATCCAATTCATTGATCATTAGCGCATCTTTATCGAAACCGGCAGCCAATCCTACAGGATTTGGGAAAGTGATTCCAAATACATTTTTTTCTAGGCGCTTGTCAGAAACCTTATACATGCTTTTTAAAAGTCCCTTTACACCAGGTATTTTATGAGCATTCTTAAGTGTATTGCAAACGAGATGATGAATTTTTTCGGGATCTTGTTTGAAGAGTATAGGTCTGATTATCGCTTTGTACATGGAAGAAATTTTGTGCGAAAATACAATAAAATCCTCATTTAGTAATTCTCATTGATAGGGGAATTCTATTTATTGTTTGCAACAAAAAAAATGGCTTATTCCTAATTTTGGAATAAGCCATCTATATTTTAAAACTGATCTAGGTATTAGTGTTTAACCAATTTATGTGTCGAAATATGATCTCCAGAAATTACCTTAACTAGGTAAATTCCGTTAGTCTCTTTCTTAATATCAATGGTATGGTTCAATTCAGTACCGAAAGACATACCCGTATAGACTAATTCTCCTAGTGCATTGTACACTTCAATTTGGGTGTTCTTTTCTGTATTTAAACTCGCATTTACAGTAAAGACTCCATTTGATGGATTAGGAATGATATCAATATTTTCTAGTACAGTTTCTTCTGTAGATAATTCAGTTCCAACAGTAAACTTGTAGTTGATGAAGTTTCCGAAATCCGCATTGAATGATTTTAAAGCACCTGGTCCATCAATTTTAATAAATCTTACAGAACCATTACCGTCACCAGGGTTTGCCCAAAATTTCAAACCATTCTTACCAGCATCATTAATTTGGAATTCGTAACAACCCGGCTCAAGAGCCATATCAATTTCATACGTTGTACTGTTGTCAAGATCATCACCAGAATACATTGTTGCACCAGTAACTACATTTTTGATGTTCCAATCTGTTTCATCACCACTCGCGTTTGTTTTAAGTTTGAAACGGAATTCTGAAGGGAAATTCTTCACTACTTCAAACTCAGATACTTTTTCATTATCTGAAATGTCTTCATCTGTATTTCCATTTGGAGAAACTATTTTAGCATAGAAGGTATTGTTCTCTTCTTGTGCAAATTCCCATGGAGCAAAAGTAGGTAGTAAAACATCTTCTGTTTCAAGCGGAGAAAGGTTTCCTGTCCAAGTATGATAAGCAGTAACTACACCGGGAATACCATATTCAATGATACAACTAGTCATGTGCTCACTTCCTTTATTTTGGATTCTTACTTCTGGCTCTCCACAAATAGGATTGAATCTACTGTGATCAAAAGCTTTAGTTGGAGCTAATATATCTTCTAACGAAGCATTATATGTAAAGTTCCAATCACCATAAGTGATTAGGTTAGCAGCAATGTTGTATCCAGCTCCATCAGAAGTGCTGTTTGTATAAGAGTCAAAATCTACGTCTAGCGTATTGTTTCCTTCAACAAGAGACTCTCCTAATTCATGTTCAAAAGTAGGAACCAATTCACCAGGGCACCAGTTAGCACGATCATATAGCCATGTTCCTGGTTGTGGGTATTGTGCATTTGACCCACAATCATCCTTCCAGATTAAATTTTCATATTCCTCTGCACCGTTAAAGATAACGCTATAAGATTTTGCGCAAAATTCAGCACAGTTTTGTGCAGCCATTCCGTGTCCAGAAGGCGTGAATCTTAATTTTGCATGACTAGCATCTCCTTTATCAAAGTTGATTTCATCAACTTTGTTTTCAATGGTATGTACACCATCTACCCATTTTCCATAGGCAAAATAACCTGACCATAGTGGAAGTACATCTTTCACCGTTCTAGTAGGTGTTCCGTAAATAAAGTAATAATCCAAGGTTACCGTAAAGCCATCAGACCATCCGCTATATTTAGCACGGATTGTTTGTTCTGCTTCAAGAATAGAAGCAAAATCAGTGATGTCGAAATAATATTCTCTATTCCATGTACTTGTTAAACCATTGGCGTAAGGAGTTATTATTCTCCCTAGTTCAACGTTGATGATTTTATTGAAGTAAGTATATGTTTCAGTGAAATTTGTAATTAGTGTATTAGAGTGGCTAATCCAAGTAGAATCAATGGCAGCACCAAGTGTGTCATAATAGTAGTTGTAGTAGTCTCCTCCATAAGCTAATATTGAATCAGTTTGTAATGTAGGGTCATTCAAGTCTCCGTAGAATTCTATCTGAAACGAATTGATAGCGGAATCTGTTACATTATTCACTGTATCGAAGAAGGTGATATAGGTAGTATCAATATTATAAGATATTGAATCAACAGTTTCTCCATCTACTTGGAAATGTGGGTTTAATACAAGTACAGAATCCAAAATTCCAGAATCGTGTCTTTTGTAAATTTCAACATCATAATCCCATTCACTACATCCTCCAGAAGGACAGCTTAATGTGAATTTCATTAAAATCTGACGATACGTATCGGCACTTTCAGGAAAAGTAACGTCTTCATCATAATTTCCATACCAATCCATGTGTACATTGTTATGCCCCGCGACATGCAGTGTGTCTCCGGTAACCTGAGCTGTACCCAGTAGATTTCCAGCTAAAAATGCTAAAAAAAGAGCTGATATTTTCTTCATTATAATAGTCCTTAAAAATGTGTTATTGACTGTAAATGCCAAACTTAATGAAAAAAGGAGACCTACTTTTGGAATTGTTGAAAAAAATAGGAAAAGAAGCAGATATTGAGAGTTTATTTATGTTCAATATTCTTACATTTGCCTAGATAATTCAAAAAAGAAAAACGTTATGAGCAAGTATGATGTGGCTATTATCGGGTCCGGACCCGGTGGATATGTTTCTGCAATCAGATGTGCACAATTAGGCTTTAAAACAGCCATCATTGAAAAATATAGTACACTAGGCGGAACTTGTTTAAATGTTGGATGTATTCCTTCTAAGGCGCTTTTAGATTCGTCTGAGCACTTTCATCAAGCAAAGCACCAATTTAAAGATCACGGAATAGAGATCAATGAGCCTACTATCAATATAGCTCAAATGATTGGGCGTAAAAATGAAGTGGTTTCTCAAACTTGTGACGGTGTTGAGTTCTTAATGAAAAAGAACAAAATCGATGTTATTCAAGGTATGGGAGCATTCAAGGATGCTACACATATCGTGGTAACAGATGCTGATGGGAAAACAACCGAAATTGAAGCGGATAAGACTATTATCGCTACAGGTTCTAAACCAGCAAGTTTACCGTTTATCCAATTAGATAAAGATAGAGTCATCACTTCTACTGAGGCATTAAACCTTAAAGAAGTTCCTAAGCACCTGATCGTTATTGGTGGAGGGGTTATCGGATTGGAGTTAGGTTCAGTATACGCAAGATTAGGTTCAAAGGTTAGTGTTGTAGAATATATGGATTCTATTATTCCAGAAATGGATAAGGCATTGGCTAAAGAATTGAAAAAGGTACTTACGAAACAATTAGGATTCAAATTCTATTTGAATCATGGTGTTGTTGATGTATCAAGAGATGGTGATGTTGTTGTTGTAAAAGCTAATAACAAAAAAGGAGAAGAGGTTGTTCTTGAATCCGATTACTGTTTGGTATCTGTAGGTAGAACTCCATATACTCAAGGCTTGAATTTGGAGAGTGCTGGTGTAAAGGTTGACGATAGAGGACGTATAGATGTAAATGGTAATTTACAGACTTCTGCTGCTAATATTTACGCAATTGGTGATGTTATCAAGGGCGCAATGTTGGCACATAAAGCGGAAGAAGAAGGTGTTTTTGTTGCTGAACTAATTGCTGGACAAAAGCCACATATTGATTATAATTTGATTCCTGGTGTAATTTATACTTGGCCTGAAGTTGCAGCTGTTGGAAAAACAGAGGAGCAACTTAAAGCAGATGGTGTTAAATTTAAATCTGGATCTTTCCCATTTAAAGCAAGTGGTAGAGCAAGAGCATCCATGGATATTGATGGTTTTATCAAAGTATTAGCAGACGCACAAACGGATGAAATTCTAGGTGTTCATATGATTGGACCACGTGTTGCTGATATGATTGCTGAGGCGGTAGTAGCGATGGAATTTAGAGCATCTGCTGAAGATATTGCACGTATTTGTCATGCGCACCCAACTTTCACTGAATCCTTTAAGGAAGCGGCGTTGGATGCAACTGAAAAGAGAGCATTACATATATAATAGCACACTTATATAATTATTGAAAGGTTGTTTTGATTCTATCAAAACAGCCTTTTTTTATTCGCACCTAATTTTATTACCTTTAACTACCATTAGAATAAGTTAAAACAAAAACCATAGAAGATGAAAGTTTTAAAATCAGTACTCTTATTGGCTGTATTGTCAATTTTAGGACTAGTGATTTGGGCTAGTACCACAGATAGAACCTACAGGGTTGAAAGAACTAGAACAGTGCCTGCTCCTAAAGAGGTTGTATTTGAATATGTGGGGAATTACAATAATTGGAATGATTGGTCACCATGGATTGAGAATCCAGATGATGCCACCTTTGTTTTAGAAAAGGAAGGTATTGGTGTAGGTTCTAGTTATTATTGGAAGGCAAATGATGAAGAAGATGAGCATATTGGAGAAGGTAAAATGACCACTATCGAGTATGAGAAAAATAAAAGTATGGTGCAACATCTTGCATTTATAAAGCCTTGGGAATCTGAATGTCATACCTCTTGGGATTTCAAATCTACGGATAAAGGTGTTGAGGTAACCTGGGCGATGTATGGAGAGGATAATGTAATGAATAAAATCGTAATGCTCTTTCTGGGAAGTTTGGATGAAATGGTAGGCCCTGATTTCGAACGTGGTTTAGAAAATATAGAAAAGGCTTCTATAGCGGCAATAAATAAAACCTATATGAACGTAGATGGGGTAGTGGAGTATCCTGCTATTAAATACCTTTATATAGCCCGTAAAAGTAGTATAGAAGAGGTAGGTGTTAATATTCAAACCTATATGCCAAAACTGGGAATGTTTTTTGGGATGAACAATATCAAGTCCGATGGAATGCCATTTACGAAATACAATGTTTGGGATGAAAAATCTAAAACGGCAGAATTTGAATTAGGAATTCCTGTATTGGAGAAACCAGAAATGGATTTAGGTAATTTCTCCTATGGTGAAACAGATGCATTCAAAGCTATCAAGGTTGTCTTTAAAGGAGATTATAAGCACCTGGCTAAAGCATGGGAATTTGCAATGGAATATATAGGCGAGAACAAACTGGAAATGAATGGAGCTCCGATGGAGGTGTATGAGACTGATCCAGGTACTGAGCCAAATCCAGCAAATGTAAAAACGGTCATTTATATTCCGATTAAATAATTTAGTAGAAAGCTATTCATAAAAAAAGCCCCTCCGTAATTTATGGAGGGGCTTTTTTTATACTTCTTCAATTTGAAAAGGTTTGGATTCAAAATAATCCTTAAAGTCCTTTATATTATTCTCTAGACTCTTACTCATCTTCTCTTCAAAGCTGTCCTTAAATAGTCTAAAAAACCAGGGGAGCTCCAACTTAAAGGTACATTGGATTTCTGTATCCCGGCCTGCAGGAATCAACTTCCATTCCATTACATTGTGCTGAGTACCGTTGATAGCAATGGTGTATTGAACCTTTTTAGGTCTTTCTATTTCCTTAATGGTTAGGATAGACCATTCTTCTTTACCTTTTAGTTTCCAGTGTATTTTATTGCTTTCAAATTTGAAATCTAAATTTTCATCAGATTTAAATAAACTACTCCATAGCTTACATTCTTCTGGCTTTGAAAGGCTGGAGAATATTTGGTCGGGACTACTGTTCAGTACCAAAGTTTTGGCAGTAATATTGACATCCTTTTCTTTTAGGAATCCTACTGTAACTATTAATAGTAACATCAAGGTGATTCCAATAAGGAAATAACGAGGAAATGATTTAAGCATATTTGTTTATTTATTTTGACAGTTTTCACAAATTCCTTTTACCATAAATTCTACTTGAGTTATTTGGAAATTCTCGGGTATGTTTAGGTCTGGTATATGTACATCTAGACAATAGGTCTGGTCACAATTTGAGCACTGTAAGTGTATATGTTGATCTTTGTGTTGATGATGATCACAGTGATCTTGACAAAGTGCAAACCTTTGAATACCATTCAAATCAATAAATTGATGAATGATACCTTTTTCTTCAAAAGATTTAAGGTTTCTATAGATTGTCACCCTATCCATATTAGATTGAAGTGACTTTTCAATTTCTGAATGGGATAAGGCGCGCTTATTTTCTACAAAAAAAGTAATTATTTCCAGTCTATTACTCGTAATTTTGAGATTATTTGACTTCAGTATGTCCTTGGATTCTAGCAAATTGAAAAAAATGATTAGAATTATTGAAAAATAGTGGCTTATTTTCTAGGCAAAAATAAATTCTTTTTTATATTCTGCCCAGAGAATGTCCAAATAATTGTTCAAATTTGCATGAAATTTCAGGCATTCATAAAATGATTGAATAGAGAATTAACATAAATAATATTGCTAATGATGACGGTGGAGCAAGCAACATATAGTAGGTTAGAGAATCTAGATATTCGAGAACTTCCATTCGGGCAAGTTTTTACAGATCACATGTACGTTTGTACCTATAAAGATGGACAATGGGATGCTGGGAAAATTCAACCGTATGGTAATTTATCACTTTCTCCTGGGATGCAAGGTTTGCATTATGGGCAAAGTATCTTTGAGGGAATGAAAGCTTATCGTAATTCATCTGATGAGGTAGTCTTATTTCGTCCAATTGAAAATCAATTGAGATTGAATAAAAGTGCTCAAAGGATGTGTATGCCTGATTTACCTGAACATTTATTTATGGATGGTTTGAAAAAACTGTTGGAAATGGATAGTGAATGGGTTCCATCTTATGAGGGATTTAGTCTGTATATTAGACCATTTATGTTTGCGTCTGGGGTAGGTGTTCAAGCAAGACCTAGTGAAGAGTATACGTTTATGATTATCTGTTCTCCAGTTTCTGCTTATTATTCAAAGCCGGTAAAATTGCTAATTGAGGAAACGTATTCGAGAGCTGCCTATGGTGGAACTGGAACTGCGAAAGCTGGAGGGAATTATGGTGGATCTTTTTACCCTGCTAGATTGGCTGCAGAGAAAGGATACGACCAATTGATGTGGACAGATTCTATAGAGCATAAATATATAGAAGAAGCTGGGACAATGAATATTTTCTTTAGAATAGGGGATGAGTTGGTTACTCCAGCTTTATCGGGAACTATTTTGGAAGGTATCACTAGAGATAGCGTTATTAAATTGGCAAGGCATATTGGAATTCCAGTAGTAGAAAGAAAAATTTCTGTTGATGAATTGATGGAGGCCTATGATAATAATACCCTTACTGAAGCATTTGGTGTTGGTACGGCAGCTACTGTTAGTGTGATTTCACATATAGGTAGAGGTGATAAGCAAATTATTTTAGATGAAAATCAAGAATTTGCTTTAAGGATAAAAGAAAATATGGATAATATCCGCGTAGGTAAACAATCTGATGATCTAAATTGGATCATGAAGGTTTGTTAATCTAATACAATAGTATAGTAGGGTGGTTTAGTAATAAGCCACCCTTTTTTTATGCTTTTTTTTTCGGGGCTATTTTTGCCATCCAATAACTTATATAGATTGATCCAATTACGGTAGGAGCCAACCAACCATAGATTCCAGGGATAAATTTATTCACTACTATAAAAGCCGTGAAAGCTGCCATATACCCTCCAACCATATTTCCAATATGGATTCTTAACCACGATTTCGTTAGTTGTTCAGTGTCTTTTAATAGGCGTATATCTCGAATAGATAGGGTTATTCCAATAGCCCCAAATATCAATAAAACAATGCTTGGGTTATGGCGTTGAAGGAGTGGTAGTAACGACCAAATGACCATACCTAATCCAGAAAATAACATTCCATAGGAAATAATCTTATCCGTTGTGAAAGAGGAAATTTCTTGGATGTTTTTGAATCTTAGCGCACGGTATCCCGACAAAAGGAGATAACAGCTGAAAATACCAATGATAAAAAGAAAGTAGCTGGTATGTCCCGGCATTAGCGCTACAAATAAAGCGACAATGGCAGAACTAAGCATCGCATAGAAAAACACCTTCCCACTTTTTTTGTGCAATGGACTTCCCTTCTTAGTAATTATAGCTATCATTCCGAAAATCAAGGCAATTGCTCCTAGACTAGCGTGTAAAAAAATTATATTTTGCATAGTGTATGAATGAAATAGCATGAAAAATAGTAATAATTATACAATTACGCTCCACAACATTTTTATTTCGCTAATTGTTAGCATTGATAATTTTGAAGAATATGCTCTATTTATTTAATGTCAATAGCTGTAATTCCTAGATGAACGGACTATTTGTCTTTCTGGTTTTGTTGTTACCCTAAGGCTGTTTAGTTCGCATGTTTCCTTTTTGGACAAGTGGTAGTGGAGTGAGTAAAAGCCATTATAATTCCTGATAGCATAATTGTATGCAATCAAGAAGCGGGTACTATCTATTATATGTAGTTTTTTATTCTATGTCTGACTTTGAGTCTCCTTTTAAAAAATATCCTAATCCTATGCCTAATGGTACACCCAAGGCAATACCAAGGCCAAGTTCATCTGTTAATATCCCTATGGTAACACTCACGGCTAAACCGAGCAGTATTCCACCGATCATTTTAATAGTTCCTATATTTTCCATATTTGATTGATTAATTAATACAATTCCTAACTATTAAATTCTATTAAAGTTAGTGAAAAAATACGTATAAATACTTGGAAATAAGATGATTGGTTAGTTATTCCAAAGTGAAGTCAAGGTGAAAGGTACTCCCTCGTACATCCAGAATTCCCCATCAATAAAACGATGTGGACCTTCAAGATTAGCAATGGATTCCATGGCTTTATCACTTAAAATCAATTCAGAAGCCTTGAGGTTTTCTACTAGTCGTTCGTTCTTGGTGGTTTTTGGGATTACTGAAGTTCCTCTTTGAATTGCCCATTGCAATAAAACTTGTGCAGCACTAGCGCCATATTCCTTGGCTATTAATTGAATAGTATTATTTTCTAAGAGTGAAACAAAATTTTGGTGAGATCCCCCAGATCCTAGAGGTGAATAGGCTGTATAATGGATATTGTTTGATTTACAGAATTCTAATAAGTCCTTTTGTTGAAGGTATGGATGGGATTCAACTTGATTAACTTCAGGTTGTATAATTGAATTTTTTTGGATTTCTTTCAGTTTTGGTATATTAAAATTAGAGACCCCAATATGTTTAGTTTTACCTTTTTTTACCAGACCTTCCATTGCTTGCCATGTTTCTGTTAATGGAACTTCCGCTATGGGTAGGAAATCTTTGGCGGATTCTGGATGTCTTATTTCTAATGGAAAAGCGATTGGCCAGTGAATGAGATAAAGATCTAAATAATCCAATTGTAGTTCTTCTAATGTTTGCTCTATAGCCGGTTCTACATCTTCTTCTTTGTGAGAATTGTTCCAAAGCTTACTTGTTATCCATAAATCCTCTCTTTTTACAAGGTCTTGTCTGAATACTTCATTTAGAGCATGCCCAATTGCAGCTTGGTTACCATAGATATAAGCACAGTCAATATGTCTATAACCTTGGCGAACGGCCTCTATGATTGTTCTATAAACTTCATCACGAGAAGATTTCCAAGTTCCCAATCCTAAAACGGGCATTTTATCTCCATTTTTAAACTTTAAAGTCTTCATTGTTACCTGTTTGATTTTTGTTGAAATTTCCTGCTATAGGTATAAAATTAGCTATAAATAGATGAATTTTTCCCGATTTTAGAATATTTTTCATCAAAAAAAAAGCCATTCCAGAATCCTGGAATGGCTTTTTATATTTTAGATGTATGCTTAAAATTCAGCAACTGTTTTTGCAATAATAGCAACACATTCCATAAGTTGCACCTCTGTCATTACCAATGGAGGGGCAAAACGGATGATGTTTCCGTGTGTAGGCTTAGCAAGAAGTCCGTTATCTCTTAGTTTGATACAGAAATTCCAAGCTGTATGGCTTTCTGGGCTATCATTAATGATTACAGCATTTAGTAACCCTTTACCTCTAACTTTTACAAATAGGTCAGAATTATCTACAATCTTTTGCATTTCCGCACGGAAGATTTTTCCTAGCTTTTCTGCATTTTCTTCTAGTTTCTCATCTGTAACTACTTCAAGCGCTGCCATGGCAACTGCACAGGCAACTGGATTTCCACCAAATGTAGATCCGTGTTGTCCTGGTTTGATAACTTCCATGATATGGTTGTCAGCGAATACTGCAGAAACTGGATATACACCACCTGATATTGCTTTACCTAAGATAAGTACATCTGGTTTTACGTCTTCATGGTCTACACAAAGAATTCTACCTGTTCTAGCAATACCTGTTTGAACTTCATCAGCAATGAAAAGTACATTCTTTGCTTTACAAAGTTCAGCGGCTTTTTTCAAATAACCTTCACTAGGTACGTATACACCAGCCTCACCTTGAATTGGTTCAACTAAAAATCCTGCAATATTATCTCCTTCAAGAGCAGCTTCTAAAGCATCTAGGTCGTTATAAGGAATTTTATCAAACCCCTCTGTAAAAGGACCAAAGTTTTTACGAGCATCCTCATCATTTGAGAAGGAAATCACAGTTGTAGTTCTTCCGTGAAAATTATTTTCACACACAATGATTCTAGCTTTATTCTCAGGAATTGCCTTTACTTCATACGCCCACTTTCTACAAAGTTTGATGGCTGTTTCAACTGCTTCAGCCCCTGTATTCATTGGAAGAACCTTATCAAATCCAAAGAAATTGGTAACGAATTGTTCGTATTTACCTAATACATCATTATGGAAAGCTCTTGAAGTAAGCGACAAAGTTTGTGCCTGATCAATTAATGCTTTAACAATTCTAGGATGTCCATGTCCTTGATTTACTGCAGAATATGCAGAAAGAAAGTCAAAGTATTTTTTTCCTTCAACGTCCCATACATATACACCTTCTCCTTTATTCAGTACAACTGGTAGTGGATGGTAGTTGTGTGCTCCGTGTTTGTCTTCTAAATCAATAATTTCCTGAGAATTCATGATTTTTGATTTTATAGTGTTAGTAATCCTTCTGCTTTACCTTCCAATTTATTTAACCTTACATAGAATTCACTGTTTTGAGGAATAAATTCTGCTTCAGATTGGATAGATTCTAGCAAATATAGATAAATTTGCAGCATGGGAAGAAATAGAAATCAAAGGATGTTCAAAAGAGCTGAAATTCTTGAATTGGACATACAAGAAATGGCTTTCGGCGGAAAGGGTGTCGCTCGTATAAATACAGAGGAAGGTGACTTCGTAGTGTTTGTACCTAATGCACTGCCTGGACAAAAAGTAAAAGCTCGGATTACAAAATGTAAGAAGAATTACGCCGAAGCAAAATTGGAAAAGGTACTGAAAAGATCTCCTGAAGAAATAGATGTCCCATACCAGGAAATTTCAGGTGCTCCATATGCAAAATGGCCTATAGCTTTACAAGAAAAACACAAAAAGGATTCTAGTTTAGACCTCTTTAAAAAATTTGGAGAGCTTGAAAACCCTGAAGATCTTTTTGATACTTATATCAGTTCACCACTTGAGTGGCACTATCGAAACAAAATGGAATATAGCTTTTCTGCTATCGGATTCGATGTAGAAAAGGAAGAGGATGTAGATGAGTTTTCTTTAGGTTTCAAAAAAAGAGGAACTTGGTGGATGGTTGAGAACTTGAATAAAGATTCAGGTTTATTTGACAAGGAAGTTGAAGATGGATTATCTACCATTAGAGAATATTTAATAAGTACAGATTTACCGGCATGGCATCCGCCTAGAAAAGATGGATTCTTCCGTTTTCTAGTTGTTAGAAAGTCCTATCATACAAATGGACTTTTGTTCAATTTAGTGACTTCATCGGAACGAATTGATAAGTTTGATAGAGACGGGTTTGTTGACCTTCTAAAGGAACTGTTTGGTGACCGCGTAAAAGGGATTATGCACACTATGAATGATGATATTGGTGATCGTGCACAAAGTTCTACTGGTTTTATGACACAATTGTATGGTGAAGATAAAATCGTTGAGAGAGTGTGTGGTTTGGATTTCCAAATGAGTCTACAAAGTTTTTTCCAAACCAACCCGGTATGTGCTGAAAAGCTATATAATAAGGCCTTGGATTATGTATTTGAAGATAATGATTTGAAGGGACAGGTTGTCTTGGATCTATTCTGTGGGACCGGTACCATTGCACAATGTATGGCGGCACGTTCTCCAGAAGCCAAAATCATTGGTGTAGAAATCGTACGCGAAGCTGTAAAAGATGCCAAGATGAATACTATAGGTAACAAGTTGGAGAATATCTCTTACTTTGCTGAAGATGTTGGTAAATTCCTTACTAAATACCCGAATTATAAAGGTAAAATCGCCTCATTAGTATTGGACCCACCACGTGCAGGGATTGCTCCTAAAACGCTTAAAAAGGTTATTGATTTAGGTGCGAATAGAATCGTATATATTTCATGTAACCCTGCGACCCAAGCCAGAGATATGAAATTGCTAAAAGAAGCTGGTTATGAACCAAAGAAATTCTCTTTAGCTGATCAATTCCCACATACAGCACATGTCGAATCAGTGTTTAGATTTGATAAAATCAAATAGTGAATGCTATTTAAACAATGAAAAAAGGCTCGAATTTTCGAGCCTTTTTTTGTTTAATATTGTTCTTTTTCGTTGGGGAAATCGTTAGATTTTACATCTCTAACATAGGATTGGAAAGCTCCCACCATATCCTCGTATAGATTGAGGTATCTTCTTAAAAATCTAGGGTGGAATTCATGTGTCATTCCTACCATATCATGTGTTACTAATACTTGACCATCAACCTCACCACCAGCTCCAATACCTATTACTGGGATGTTTAATTCTTCTGCTACTCGCTTAGCAAGGTGTGCAGGGATTTTCTCCAATACTAAAGCGAAACATCCAGTTGCTTCCAATAATTTAGCATCCTCTATTAATTTATCTGCTTCAGCTTCTTCTTTGGCACGAACAGTATAGGTTCCAAATTTATAAATGGACTGAGGGGTTAGGCCTAAATGTCCCATAACTGGAATACCTGCAGTAAGTATTCTTTGTACAGATTCAATAATTTCAGATCCACCTTCTAATTTTACTGCGTGTCCACCAGATTCTTTCATGATTCTAACGGCAGAAGAAAGCGCTTCTTTAGAATTACCTTGATAGCTACCGAATGGTAGATCAACTATTATTAAGGCTCTATCAATTGCTCTTACAACACTTGCTGCATGATAGATCATTTGATCCAATGTGATTGGAAGAGTCGTTTCATGCCCGGCCATTACATTTGAGGCAGAGTCTCCAACCAATAATACATCCACGCCAGCATGGTCCAATATTTTGGCCATGGTATAATCGTACGCAGTAAGCATAGAGATTTTCTCTCCAGATTGTTTCATTTTTAAAAGTGAGTTTGTAGTCACTTTCTTAAATTCTTTTTTTGCAGTAGACATGCTATATTGTTTTTTGAACAAGCCAAATCTATGGATTATCTAAATGATTTGAGCCTTCATTATAACTTTTCGTTCCGAATAGGTGAACAACAAAGCTATAAAAAATATATATTTGTTCGGTTTACTATTTAAATCTTAATCCTCTTTAATATGAAAAAGCTATTATTAGCTGTAATCGGTATATCGACTATTTTTGTTTCCTGTGAGAATGAATTGGACATCTATGCAGAAAATGAAGAGTCTATGGTTGTTTTTGGTCTTATAAATCCAAAAGATACTGTACATTATATAAAAGTTCAAAAGTCATTTCAAGAAGAAGGGAATGAAGTTCAAGCTGCCTTAGATCCATCGATTATTTATTATGATGATAATGAAATAACGGTTTATGTAGATGAATATGAAGGAACTTCAAAAACAGATAGCTTTGAATTCTCTCCGGTTTGGCTTTCAAATAGAGATTCAGGTGCCTTTGCTCACCCAAATAATAAGGTGTATAAGTATGTAACCCCAAACCCTGGAGCCGAATTGGTTTCAGAGTTTTCTACTAAAAGTTATAAGTTAAGAGTAGTAAAACATGACGATGATACCAAGGTGAATTCAGAATCCGCTATTGGTTTATCAAATCTTATATTTTTAACGGATCCGAAGTTTAATTCTTCTACACCTTCAAAACCATTAAAACTATACAATAACAATGGTAAGATCAATTTTGCATGGCAACAAGATGGAGGGGGGAAAGAAACCTTTGATTTAAGATTCTATTATGTAGAGGAAAATATCAATTCAGGTGTAAAAGATACTTTGTTTGTGAATTATTCACTTTACAGTGATGTTCCTGATAAATCTAAAAAGGAGATCTCTTTAAATACAGATGACTTTTTGGCCAGATTGGCACTAAGGATAGCCGAGAAAGATGATGTTAGAAGATACCCGCTTAATGTAAAGAAGGCTACTGACGGATCAATTATAGGATTTCCTATAGAAATAGATATCTGGTCAGCACAAAGTGACTTATCTACTTATTTGAATGTAACCAATGCGAGTTCAATAGGATTGGTAGAATCAAATATTACCCATTCTAATATTGAAAATGGAATAGGGTTATTTTCATCACGTACAAATTATAATCTAAGATTTGATGAAGGAGTGAATTCTCTTTATTTTGATTTAAGATCTTTGGATTCATTATCCTGTAGTTCACGAACTCGGAATTTGAATTTTGTCAAATACAGTAAAGATCTACTGACTACCGAGATCATATTTGACGATAGTCCTACTAGATGTAACTAATAAAAAAAGCCTCATATTTAATATGAGGCTTTTTTTTTCTTATCTATTCTAAATTCTAGGCTTCTTCCTTTTTACACTTCTCCTCAGCGGATGCTCCACAGAAGCTACAAGGTTCCCCTTCTTCATTCAAAAATGGACTATTGGATGCGCATGTCCCTGAGAACTCTCCATCCTTTTTGGCTAGAATTTTTATGGCGATTCCAGCAAATGCCAGGGCCAAAAACAATACGGTTACAACTAGTGTCATTATCTCTATTTTTTGCAAAGTTATGAATAATAATAATTTAATGGAATACAATCTAAACCCTAATTCCATAGCTTATTACCCATTTGAAAATACTTTATAATGGAGAAAGGTCCTTTTATTACCTGTCAGACTATGAAATAATATATATATGAAGTGATATTTTTTTTGGGATTCAAAAAAAAATATTAAATTACAGCACCTAAAACCCTAAACTTTTAAGTTTAGAACAACTAAGCCTTTGACTATTAAGTCAAAGGCTTTTTTTGTGACTGTAATTTTATACTGGAAATAAATAGTTTAATTCCATTCTACTTGATAATAAGGCTATCTATGATTTAATTCATATGGATTAAATAATAAATAGTTCAATAATAATTTATCTTTGAACTTTAAAAATTGGCTATGCAAATGAATAAATATCTTTGGTTATTAATTCCACTGGTATTATGTCTTCTCATATTGAGTCCGATTTTATTTTTGATTTCAGAAGTAAAGTGGACTCAAAGTTCATTAATAGGAAATGTTTTAGGTTCTGAATTGAGCTTAAACACCTTTCTATTAATGGGGGGAACTGCATTGTTTGCCATTTTGTTTGCAGTGCCTACTGCATTTATTCAAGCCTATTACTCATTCAAAGGCAAGCAGATGTTTTCTTGGTTGATGCTTTTGCCATTATCTATCCCTGCCTATATTGTTGCCTATACTTATAAAGGAATGTTAGGGCCATTTGGGACTATTCATGCCATGTTTGGTTTCTATGTGGAGGTTGAGAATATATTTTTCCTATCACTTTTTATGGCATCTGTGCTCTATCCTTATTTGTTTATTATGTTAAGGAATAGTTTGCGATACAATACCTTTAGCCTGATTGAAGCTGCACAATCACTGGGTAGCTCTAAGGTTTCTGCCCTTAAGAGAATTATTTTACCACTATCTATACCTGCAATTATTTCTGGACTTGTATTGATCATGATGGAAGTATTGAATAATTTTGGTGCAGTAAGTTATTTTGGGATCCCAACGTTTACCACAGAAATTATACGTTTATGGTCGCCAATGAATAGTGAGTCAGCCATAAATATTAGTATGGTTTTACTTTTGGTAGTGTGTACTATTTATTTGATAGAATATTTACTTGTAAAAGGGAAGTCATATGCCACAAGTCAAGGTGTTGATACGGAAAAGCAATTGGTGCCGCTCACTGGTTGGAAAAATGCTTTTGCAGTACTCGTTCATGTTTGTCCTATTTTAATTGGGTTCATTTTACCTTTTGTACAATTGACTTCTTGGGCATCTCACTATTATATGGATGTATTCAATCCTGAATTTCTTCAATTGATTTTAAATACATTTAAATTGGCTTTAATGGCTATTGTATTTTGTCTTTTCAGTGGTTTAGTCTTTAGCTTATCTATTCGTTTTTTTCCAAAAGTTTGGTTGAAATTCATATCAAAATCGGCGACCATTGGCTATGCTTTACCTGGGGTTGTAATTGCTATAGGGATATTGGGGCCACTTAGTTTTGTTAAAACATGGGTGCCTGATATATTTAAATATTTGATCTATTTCTTAGCTTTTGCATATGTAGTACGCTTCCAAGCAGTATCTTTTAATGCTTTAAGGAGTTCTTTGCAGAAAATCCCTTTAAATTTACATGAAGCCTCTAGGTCTCTAGCAAGACCATTTTGGAGAAGTTTATGGGATATCGAATTGAAATTATTGAAGCCAGCTTTGCTAAGTGCTTCACTACTGATATTTGTTGATGTATCTAAGGAATTACCTCTAACAATGATGTTTCAATCCTTCAATTTTGAAACGCTGGCTATAAGATCCTATATGCTTATGCAGACAGATGGAGCCGTTTATCAATCAGCTGTTCCTTCTGTGATAATAGTGTTGATAGGTTTATTACCGCTTATATTAATTCATTTTTTAACAAAGGATAAATAATGCATTTCGAAGTAACTGGGATCAATAAAAAGTTCGGAAAAAAAGAAATCTTATCCGGTATAAGTTTTAATATGAACCAAGGGGAGATTGTCGCTCTAATGGGAGAGAGTGGCTGTGGGAAATCTACTTTATTACGAATAATAGCTGGTTTCGAAAATTCTGATGCAGGTTCTGTAGAATTAAACGGAAAGGAAATACACAGGTTGGTGCCGCATAAAAGAAAGGTTGGAATGTTCTTTCAAGATTATGCCTTATTTCCTCATATGACTGTATTTGAAAATATAGCCTACGGGATTAGCTCCTCAGAAAAGCTATCTACCAAGGTGGCTGAATTGGTAGAGATGTGTGAATTGGAGGGGCTGGAAAATGTATACCCACATCAGATTTCAGGTGGGCAAAAGCAACGTGTAGCCTTGGCTAGAGCACTAGCCCCTGATCCAGAAATACTCTTATTAGATGAGCCTTTTTCTAATATTGATGCTATTTTAAGAGAAAACCTTCGCCTAGAGTTAAAAAGAATGCTAAAAGGTCGTAATCTATCGGTTATCATCGTTAGCCATGATATAGAAGATGCATTAGTTTTAGCCAATAAAGCAATCATATTGCACAAGGGGGGGATTGTGCAAGAAGGTAGTATTCGTGAATTGTATAAAAAACCAAAGAATGCTTTTGTAGCCCAGTTTGTAGGAGAAGTAAATATCCTTGAAGGAATGTTTAATGAGCAAGGTTTTAATTTTGATGATAGATTGATTTCCTGTGTTTGCACCTCGCAATGTTCTGATGGAAACAAACTATCGGTTCGTCCTGAGAATATTGAATTGATTCCTTCAGAAAAAAGTTCGGATAGTTTTCAAATAAAACAAATTATCTTCAAAAGATCCTATTGTGTAATTGAGGTGGAAAGTAAGCAATCTAGAATTTTTGCGCATGTACCTAATAAACATGATTGGAAGGAAGGGGATTATTGTCAGATAGCTATAAACGAATACCATATATTGCATTAATTCTACAATCAACCTGAGTAAGGTTGAAATATTTTTATAGAGAGGTACACTTCTATGAAATGGATTAGTTGAATTCAAGTACTTTCTGTATATTTGCAGGCAATTCACTCAAAATAATTGCACAATATGAATTCTAATTTCGCTGACCGTTTTATAGAGGAAGGTCTTACCTACGACGATGTTCTTCTAGTTCCTTCTTATTCAGAAGTATTACCTCGAGATGTAAATATTACAACACAGTTTTCTAGAAATATTCGTTTGAATGTTCCTATCGTAGCAGCTGCTATGGATACTGTATCAGAATCTGATCTGGCTATTTCAATTGCTAGGGAAGGAGGAATTGCTGTATTGCATAAAAATATGTCAATAGAACAGCAAGCAATCGAAGTAAGAAAAGTAAAAAGATCGGAAAGTGGAATGATCCTAGATCCTGTTACTTTAAGTATTGATTCAACCGTTGGTGATGCCAAACGTATGATGAAAGAAAACAAGATTGGAGGAATTCCTATTGTTGATGCTTCAAAGAAACTTATCGGTATTGTAACTAACAGAGATCTTCGTTTTGAAAAAGAACTGGAAAGAGACATCGAAGAAGTAATGACTTCTGAGAATTTGGTGACTACTTCAGAATCTACTTCATTGAAAGAAGCTGAAGTTATTTTACAGCAATACAAGATTGAAAAATTACCGGTAATAGATAAAAATACTAAATTAGTAGGTCTAATTACTTTCAGAGATATTATTAAGATCAAAGAACAGCCAATGGCTTGTAAGGATTCATACGGAAGACTACGGGTTGCTGCTGCTGTTGGTGTAACCAATGATGTTCTTGATAGAGTTGAAGCGCTACGAGCAGCAGGAGTGGATGCTGTAGTTTTGGATACTGCGCATGGCCATACTAAAGGTGTGGTGACTGTTCTTAAAAAAATTAAAGCAAAATTTAGTGATATTGATGTAGTTGTAGGAAATGTGGCTACAGCTGAAGCAGCAAAATATTTAGTGGATGCTGGAGCTGATGCTGTAAAAGTTGGTATCGGTCCTGGTTCAATTTGTACAACTCGTGTTATTGCAGGAGTTGGGGTTCCTCAATTTACTGCTGTTATGATGGCTGCAAAGGCTATTGAAGGTAGTGGAGTTCCCGTAATTGCAGATGGTGGAATTCGTTTTACGGGTGATATTGCTAAGGCGCTTGCAGCCGGTGCTGCTTCTGTAATGTTAGGATCACTATTGGCAGGTACTGAGGAAGCGCCTGGTGAAACAATTATCTTTGAAGGAAGAAAATTTAAATCTTACCGCGGAATGGGATCGATTGATGCTATGAAGGCAGGGTCTAAAGATCGATACTTCCAAGATGTTGAAGATGATGTTAAAAAATTGGTTCCTGAAGGAATTGTAGGTCGTGTTGCATATAAAGGAATGTTGCGAGAAGTAATGTATCAATTTATTGGTGGACTTAGAGCAAGTATGGGGTACAATGGTGCTGTAGACATAGAAACGTTAAGAACAGCTAAATTTGTTAGAATTACAACTGCTGGTATACACGAAAGTCATCCACACGACGTTACCATTACGCGCGAGGCACCAAATTATTCAAGATAAAATAATATTTGATGAAAAAGCTTTTATTATCATTGACCTTTGCTTGTGCAGGATTATTTGCACAAGCCCAGGATCAAAATGATGCAATTTTAACGATAGATGAAAATAATTATTCTGTAGAGGAGTTTTTACACGTCTATAATAAAAATAGAGATTTAGCACAGCAATTGGATCCCAAAAGTATGGATGAGTACATGGATCTATTTGTTAATTTTAAATTAAAGGTTCTTGATGCTGAGGCAAATGGATTAGATACTTCTAATTTATTTACTGCTGAATTGGTAGGATATAGAAATCAACTTTCTAAGCCCTATTTGGAAGATCGTGAAGTAGAAGCAGATCTACTACAGGAGGCATACCAGAGAATGAAATTAGAGGTTCGTGCTAGTCATCTACTTATTAAAGTTGGACAATCAGCCGCTCCAAAAGATACACTTAAAGCCTATAATACTGCCATGATGATTCATGGGAAGCTTAAAAATGGATCTAGTTTTGAGGATATGGCAATCGCTTTTTCTGAAGATCCAAGTGTAAAACAAAATAAGGGAGACCTAGGGTATTTTTCAGCTCTAAGCATGGTTTATCCGTTTGAGACAGCTGCTTATACTACATCTGTAGGAGAATTTTCACGACCTGTACGTACCAATTTCGGTTACCACATTCTGAAGATTATTGATAAAAGACCTAATCCAGGAAGGGTTCGTGTTTCTCATATCATGGTGAAACATCCAAAGGAAGAGACTAAATCAAGTTCTCCAGCTGAAATCAAGAAAAAAATTGATGAACTTTACGCTAAAGTTGTTGCAGGGGATGATTTTGCAGAATTAGCAAAAAGTTATTCTGAAGATAAACAAACGGCTCGTGAAGGTGGAATGCTACCATGGTTTGGTACCAATAAAATGGTAAAAGAATTTGAAGATGCAGCCTTTGCTTTAAAGGAAGTAAATGAGGTATCTGCACCTATCAAAACTTCATATGGTTGGCACATTATTAAATTAATAGAAAATGAATCTATTAATTCCTTCGAGAAGGAAAAGGCCAAGTTGAGAAAGAAGTTACAGCGTAATGATCGTGCGTATAAAAAACAAAAGGTTTTCGTTGATAAATTACGTAACGAGTATAAGTATACCTTGAATAAAAGGAATTTCGATAAAGTGATTAAATTAGTTCAACAAAAGAACTTCATGAATCCAGATTGGGACCTTGAGAAAAATACTAAGTATTATAAAAAGGAGTTATTTAGATTTGCTTCATTATCATTTACTCAAAAAGATTTTGTCTCTTTTCTAAGAAAGAAGATGAATGAATATTCAAGTAGTCAAGATAAAAAGAAGTTCATAAATGTAGCCTTGGATAACTATGTTGATCTAAATATTATAAAATATGAAAATGCTATTTTAGAGAGCAAATATATAGACTTTAGAATGTTACTTCAGGAGTACCATGATGGAATGCTTTTGTATGAGATTTCTAAAAGACTAGTTTGGGATAAAGCTTCGTCAGATACAACTGGGTTACAAGCTTATTATGAAATTAATAAGGATAGCTACATGTTTGGTAGTAGATTGGATGCAGGTATCTATACCTGTGCTAATGAGAAATTAGCAAACAAGGCTGCAAAATATCTTAAAAAAGGAAAGTCAACAGATTGGATAACTGAAAAGTTAAACAAGAAATCTAGCTTGAACTTTAGCTTTGAAAAGGCTCTTTACGAAAAAGGTGATCATGAAAAGGTCGATGCTGTAGAATGGACAGAAGGAGTATCAACATTCAATCATGAAGGTGCAGAAAGAATATCTTTTGTATATGTAGAAAAGATCTTATCTCCAGAACACAAGACATTCAATACCATTCGAGGTATGGTAATTTCAGATTATCAAAAGTACCTTGAGTTGGAGTGGCTAAAGGGGCTTAAAACTAAGCACGAGATTCAGATCAATGAAGCTATATTTGAAGGTGTAAAAGCTGGGAAATACAATCAGTAAAACAACTTAAATCGTAAAATGGTTGGTTATCAGGAAAGCAGAAAATCATTCTATAACATCCAATTTCGATTGGGTATACTTTGTATACTTATAATTTTAATCAGCTCATCTTGTTCCTCTTCTGGTGGACAGGATGAGCTGATTGTGGCTAGGGCAGGTAGTCAGCAATTAAGAAAGGCAGACCTTGAAAGAGTTGTCCCAGCGGGATTGTCTAGAAAGGATAGCTTGATATTTGTAAAGCGATATATAGATAATTGGGCCAAGGAAGAAATTCTTATGGAACAAGCCATTTTCAATCAAAAGGATTCTGAAGAAGAAATAAGTCATTTGGTTGAACATTACCGCAGGTCCCTATTAAAGCAGAGGTATATTGATGCTTATGTAAAGCAAAATTTGGATACCTTAGTGACTTCCGAGCAATTGGAAGATTATTATACGGCCAATGTGGCTCATTTTACCCTTAGAGAATCCATTGTCAGACTTAGATACGTAAAGGTAAGTAAGATGGCTCCTAAGCTTGAAGAGCTTATTGAAAGGTTAGATATTGGGGAACCAGATGATATGGAATGGTTGGAGGAATATAGTCTTCAATTTTCAAGACGACATTATTTTCAAGACAATAAATGGACCGCCTTAAGTGATATTGTAGAGCAGCTGCCTATAACGGAGTTTAAGCGGAACTTGATATTAGAAGAGCAGGGTGTGATCCAATTTGAAGATAGAAACGATTTGTATCTGTTAAAAATAGTTGATTACGCAATAAAAGATGAAATTTCACCATTAGCATTTGTGAAAGATCGAGTTATGAGTTTAATTTTACACCAGCGAAAATTGGCGATCACCAATAAGTTGGAAGAAGAATTATTCCAAAGAGCATTGAAAGAAGACAAATTTGAATTGTATTATGAGAATAACGTGGACTAAAAATCTATTGTATTTATTGGGTTTCATAACCTTTTTTGGTGCAAATGCACAAAAGACAGTTATAGATGAAGTAATTGCTGTAGTAGGGAAAAATGCCATTTTCCTTTCTGATTTTGAACAGCAATTGGTGCAATATGAAACACAAGGGATTGATGTAACACCAAAGTTGAAGTCTAAGGTTTTGGAGGAGCTTTTGGTGCAACAATTATTGGTACATAAAGCAGATATTGATAGTATTGTTATTGATGAATTTGAAATCGATTCTGAAGTAGAGAATAGATTGAAATATTTCGAGAAGCAAATTGGAGGTAGAGATCAATTGGAAGCCTATTTCAAAAAGAGTGTAGCGGAAATCAAAGATGAAATGCGTGGTCCATTGGAAGATCAGATGAAGTCTCAACGTGCTAAATGGGCAGTAATGGAAGGAATTTCAATTACTCCTGCTGAGATTAATCGATACTTTTACGGAATTACAAAAGATAGTTTACCTGTAATTAATGATCAAGTAGAAATAGGACAAATCCTTAGATTTCCACCAGCAAATATTACAGCTGTTACAGAGACAAAGCGAAAGCTGAAGGATTTGAAAGAACGTGTTTTGAGTGGCGAAAGCTTTGAAACATTGGCTATTCTTTATTCAGAAGATCCGGGGTCTTCAAGAAATGGTGGATTATACGAAAGTGTAAAACGTGGGATGTTTGTAAAAGAATTTGAAGCGGTAATGTTCAGCCTTAAAGTGAATGAAATTTCAGATGTTTTCAAAACTGAATATGGATACCACATTGTTCAACTAGTTGCTAGAAATGGTGAGCAAGTTGATTTACGTCATATTCTAATATCTCCAAAAATTGGTCAAGACGACTTATTGGAAACAAGAGATTTCCTAGATAGTTTAAAGACAATAATTGAAGAGGAAGATATCACCTTTAAAGAGGCTGCTATTAAGTTTTCGGATGATGTGAAAACGAAGAATAATGGTGGAATCCTTATCAATGATCAGGTAGGAAGTACTTTCTTCGAATTGGAAAAAATGGACCGTACCTTAAGTACAGCGATCGAAGGATTGGAAATGGATGATATTTCTACACCTATGTACGTTAAAATGGATGACGGGAAAGAGGCTTACAGAATATTGTACATCAAAAATAGAAAAGAAAAACATATCGCTAATTTAAAGGATGATTATCAAAGAATTCAAGGAATGGCCTTGAGTGATAAGCAATCATCCATTATGAAAAATTGGGCGAATAGAATGATCAGTGAAACCTATATTATGATTTCTGGTGACTATAGCGCTTTGAAGTTTAATTATAATTGGAACAAATAAGATACTATGTCACAATCGGTAGATGCACAATCTATAGATCAACTAGGAGAGAAGTACCAACTATTAAGGAATGAAATTTCTAAGGTAATTGTAGGACAGGATTCTGTTGTTGAAGAGTTAATCATATCTATTTTTAGTAATGGTCATTGTTTATTAGTAGGGGTGCCTGGTTTGGCAAAAACCTTATTGGTGAACACATTATCTAAAGCATTGGGGCTTAGTTTTAATAGGATTCAATTTACTCCTGATTTAATGCCTAGTGACATTATTGGGACTGAAATATTGGATGCGAACAAGCAATTTAAATTTGTTAAAGGGCCATTGTTTGCCAATATTATTTTGGCGGATGAGATAAACAGAACTCCTCCCAAAACGCAGTCAGCCTTGTTAGAGGCCATGCAAGAGAAATCTGTTACAATGGCAGGGAAGTCTTATGAACTTGGGAAACCATTCTTTGTATTGGCTACTCAAAACCCCATAGAACAAGAAGGAACGTATCCATTACCAGAAGCTCAATTGGATAGATTTATGTTCCAAATTCAAGTGGAATATCCAAGTTTTGATGAAGAGGTGGAGATAGTAAAAAACACTACTTCAAATAGAAAGGTGGAATTGAATCAGGTTATTTCTTCTAAAGAAATTCTGGATATTCAAGGTCTGATTCGTAGAATGCCTATAGCAGATAATGTATTGAAGTATGCTGTTCGTTTGGCATCAAGTACAAGGCCAGGAATGCCGAATAGCCCAGAAATGGTAAATAAGTATATTACTTGGGGTGCCGGACCTAGAGCTTCTCAATATCTAGTGCTTGGTGCTAAAACTTATGCCGCTATCAAAGGGAAATATTCTCCAGACATTGAAGATGTTCAGGAGGTTGCACTATCTATCTTGAGGCATCGTGTGTTGAGAAACTATAAAGCTGAAGCAGAAGGTTATAGTTTAGAGGCGATTCTAAAATCGTTATATTAAACATCCTTTTCCTGATATAAAATTAAAGCCTCCATATTTGGAGGCTTTTTTTATAGGTGTAGTTTGGATTTTAATTCTTCAAAATAATCGGCGGCGTGTACTAGTCGTGATCCATACCAAGAGAAATATTCTCCATCTACCAAATGTACGCTGCCCTCTAGCCCAAATCCTTCCATTTGATTTTTATTTTTCTCCTTGAAAGGATACGGTTCTGAGGATAGAAATATATAATCTGGATTTAGTCCCTTTATTTTTTCAAGGCTTATTTCGGGATAGCGACTTTCTAATTGTTCTGCTAAATTGTGAATACCAATGTGTTTTAATACTGCATTGATAAAAGTGTTTTCTCCAGCCAGCATATAGGGCTTTTGCCATATAAAATATAGGCAACTTGCTTGAATCCTTGGAGATGCTAGTTTGGCCCACTTTTCCTGACCCTTTTGAACCATTAAATCCGATAATTTTTCTTTTTGAAAAATGTGACCGATTGCCCTTATCATTTCCCAGGCTTCTTCAAACTTATTTATATCGCTAATCCAAACTGGAAATTCTTTGGATAAAGTCTCAATTTGATCCTGTTGATTTTCCTCTTTATTTGCTATAATTATATCTGGATTTAAAGCCCTGATTTTATCAATGTCAAGATCCTTGGTGCCTCCAATAATATTCAACTCCTGTCTTAATTCTGGGGGATGAATACAGTATTTTGTAATGCCAACTATTTGTTCCCTTAAGCCTAGATCTATTAATAGTTCTGTTTGAGAAGGGACTAAAGAAACGATACGTTTTGTCGACTGGAAGATTACTTCTCTTCCCATTTGGTCAATTACTGAAGGCATCTTTTATTCGAATTTAAGGGCCTTAATTGGATGGATGTATTTGATGAAATAGGAGGGGCCTATTAGAATCAGAATACAAACGAATATGGTTCCCAGATTTAGCAAAAGGATTTCCAGCCATGTAATGGAGACTGGTACATAGGATACATAATAGGTGCTTGCATCTAGAGGAATGATATGCCAATAGTATTGTGCTAAGCAAATTGAAATACCAATGATATTTCCCCAAATCAATCCCCTAATTATTAAATAAAAAGCATTGTAAATGAATATTTTTCGAATGCTCCAGTCATCTTGTCCCAAGGATTTTAATAGTCCCACCATTTGAGTTCTTTCTAATATGGTTATCAATAGGGCAGAGATCATATTTATTGAGGCAACTAAAGAGATTATCACCAATAAAATATAAATATTGGTGTCGAACATTTCTGTCCATAAGAAAATGTCTGGGTACATTTCTCGAATTGATTTCGATTGAATATTGAAAGGGCTTATTTCTGCCAATTCTACTGTTCTTAGATCCAATTTTTCATAGTCATCTATGTACACTTCTAAGAAAGCAAATTCATTGTCCTTCCAATTGTTTAAATTCTGAATCTGTCTCAGATCACAAAAAATAAATAATTTATCGGTGTCCATTCCTACTTCATACAAACCAGAAATGGTATACTTCTTTACTCTACTATTTCCGCTCTCTTCATTGATGAAGTATAGATCAATTTTATCGCCTATTTCATAGTTCATTTGACGGGCCAGAGTAGCTGATATCACTACTTCCTTACTCGCCTTTTCATTACCTTGAATGGGTATTTTTCCTTTTGATAAAAAGGGAGAGATGAATTGCCAGGAATCCTGATTCTCCATTCCTTTTAGAATGACACCACTGAAGGCTACTCCGTTTTTTGCAATCCCCGTTTTATAGCCAGACTTTTGAACATGGGTGAATCCTGGATTTTGTTGAAGCTCGTATATAAAGGAGTCGGAAAGGTTTATGGGAGAGAAGTCATAAGAATTGTTCAGGTCATAGTGACTAAGCTGAACATGACCAGAGATTGCAATCATCTTATTCCTAATTTCCTTTTGCAATCCATATCCACTTGCCATGGCAATAATCATGACAATAATCCCAATGGCTATGGAGCTAATGGAAACTGTAATTATTGGTTTTGAAATGCTATCTTTACTTAGCCTTTCACGAATGATCCGTTTTGATATAAAAAATGGAAAGTTCAAATTATACCCCTTTGTTCAATTAATTGTTTAGTACCCGACGTATATAAATCCTTATAACAGATTAGAATTTATGGCTACCCTTTTTAAGCAAGCTCTCAAAGATATTAAAATCTATTGCATAGTCCTTATTATATTGCCTTATGCTTTAGCTTGTAAAGCTGAAAATGATCCTAAATTTCCGAAAGCTTCAATTTCTATACAAACGGGTGCAGAATCTATAGCAGATTATGGACAAAGGTTGAAAGGAAAAAGAGTTGCTTTGGTAGCTAATAAAAGTAGTTTAATAGGTAGTACACATCTAGTAGATTCTTTGATTTCCTATGGGGTTGATCTAGTTAAAATATTTGCTCCAGAACATGGATTTAGATCCAATGCAGATGCAGGTGAGTTGATAGATTCTGAAACGGATACTAAAACAGGCTTAACCATTGAATCTCTGTATGGCAAAAATAAAAAGCCGTCTGCAAATTCCTTAAAAGATATAGATATCGTTGTATATGATATCCAAGATGTAGGAGCTCGTTTTTACACCTATATATCTACGCTTCATTATGTAATGGAGGCTTGTGGTGAGTTGGGGATTCCCGTAATGGTTTTAGACAGACCCAATCCTAATGGTGATTATATAGATGGACCAATTTTGGATACATCATTTAGCTCTTTTGTAGGTATGCATCCTGTTCCGGTTGTTTATGGAATGACCGTTGGCGAATATGCGCAAATGATAAATGGTGAAGGTTGGTTGAAAAATGGTATTACCTGTGATTTATATGTCCAGCCTTGTAAAAATTATGCAAGGGATATGGTTTATGAATTACCCGTGAAACCCTCTCCAAATCTTCCGAATTATCAGTCTATCAGATTATACCCTTCCTTATGCTTTTTTGAAGGAACTAAAGTCAGTGTTGGCCGAGGTACCGATTTCCCATTTCAAGTGTATGGAGCGCCTTTTTTAGAAGGGACTTTTAGCTTTATTCCAAAACCTGGCCCTGGTGCCAAGTATCCAAAACATGATGGGAAAAAATGTATGGGAGAGGATCTTAGGTCGCAATCAATATTATTTTTAGATTTATCATGGTTGATAAAGGCCTATTCTCAGCAGCCAGATGATTTTTTTAATTCGTTTTTTGTAAAGTTGGCCGGTACGGATCATTTAAAAGAGCAAATATTATCCGGAATGAGCGCTGAGGAAATTCGTTCAAGCTGGGAGCTTGGTTTGATAAAGTTTCGTAAAATGAGAGCTCCCTATTTAATATATAATTAGGGTTTTATTTATTTTTCAAACTTAAACGCAACGATGTTGCATTTAAGTTAGATATTTGTTTAAGTTTGCAACTTAATTGCATTTATAGATATCTCATGAAAAAATTTGCCCTCATTTTTGTACTGTTTGTGATGAATTTTCTTTCAGCTCAAACTATTAAAGGAATATTAAAGGATAGTCAATCCAAAGAATTAATTCCCTATGCAACTATTGTATATCTAGAGACCGGAGATTGGATCAGTTCCGATTCTCTAGGTATATTTATCCTTCCCAAACCTACAAAAGGGGAGGTGTCGTTAAAGATTCAGTCGATTGGATATTCAAATTTGATCATTGTAGTAGATAGGAAAACCCTAAATGAAAGTATTTATTATTTAGAGAAATCGAATACTTCCTTGGGTGAAATAGTTTTGTCAGAATCCAATTCCAAGTTGATTAACCAGAATATCCTGTCTGTACGGCAACTTGGTTTAAATGAGATCAAGATAACTTCAACCAATGTTTTAGTAGACCTACTGAGTAGCCTCCCCGGAGTAGATAATATAGGGACAGGCCCTAGTATTGGAAAGCCTGTGATAAGAGGACTTTCAGGAAACAGAATTGTAACAATCTCTCAAGGGTTAAAAGTTGAAAACCAACAGTGGGGTGCAGAACATGGCCTAGGAGTTAATGCCAGTGGTATAGATCATATAGAAATTATAAAAGGCCCCTCTTCCTTGTTATATGGAGCGGACGCCATCGGTGGAGTGCTCTTTTTCGTAAATAAAGCTTTTTTGACAAAAGGCAAGGAAAAATGGCATTGGAGTGGTAGTGGAAATACCAACACATTAGGATTCAATTCAAATTTGAACTATCAAGTTAATAAAGGGAAATTGAAATTGAATGTTTTTTCCTCCTACCAAAATTCTGCTGATTATGAATTTCCAGATGGAGGTAGACTATTAAATAGTAGATTTACTGAAAAGAGTTTAAAAGGTTCAGCAGCAGTGAAACTGGGGATAGTGAATACGCTCTTTCATTATTCAATTTTGGAAAATCAGTTGGGATTATCGGAGGGATCTACCCCTTCAAGCAGTACAGAAAGAATACAATTATTACCTTCCCAATTTGTTCGTCATCAAATGTTAAGTATTGAAAATCATGCTTTAGTAGGGGACGTAAAATATGAAATGACAATAGGTGCCTCATTAAATAATAGAAGAGAATTTGAGGATTCCTTTAAAGGTGCAGCCCTAGACATGGATTTAAAAAATATAAGTTATGCTTTAAAAGGTACTTTTAAATCTAAGAATAGGTATTGGGATTATATTTTTGGAAGTCAAGGAATGCTTCAGATAAATGAAAATCACGGTGAAGAACGATTAATCCCAAATGCAAGTAAGAAAGATTTAGGATTTTTTGGGCTTGCCAAATATTCACATAAAAAGCTTAATGTTCAATATGGATTAAGAACGGATTTCAGAAATATTGAAAGTGAATATTTTTTAAATGAGGAGGTCAATTTCCCTTCCTTTGCAGAAAATTATAATAGCTTGAATTATTCCATTGGACTGAAGTATCAATTTGAAAATGTTCATTTACGCTCAAATCTTTCTTCGGGTTTTAGAGCTCCTAATATGTCTGAATTGCTTTCGAACGGTGAGCATGAAGGTAGTGGAAGATTTGAAAGGGGAGATGCAAACCTAAAAACGGAAGAAGCCATTCAGATGGATCTTGGGATAAATTACTTCAATGAAATGGGTGAATTCTATATAGAAACATTTTACAATAATGTAAATAGATATATCTATTTGGAAGCTCAGAATGACTTTGTCGATGATGTTCAAATTTATGATTATAAACAAGCTGATGTTAATTTGTTTGGTGGAGAAATAGGAATTAATATTAAACCGAGTGGATTAAAAAATATTAACATTAAAGCAGAATTTTCAACGGTATTGGCTCAATTTAAATCTGGAGCTAGCCTATCATTAATCCCTGCCAATAAAGGAGTTGCAAATATAATTATTGATAGCCCAATTAAATCTTGGAATGCATTCAAGAAATTGAACTTAAATATTGTTCATCGGATGAAACAAGAAAGAGTTGGACTGAAGGAGTTCCCTTCCAAAGACTATACTACAGTGAGTTTAAGTAGTACGTTCAACTATAGGTTTAAGACTCAAGAAATAGCTATTGAATTCGGAGTTCAAAATATTTTTAATAAGTCCTATATAGATCATTTATCCAGGTATAAAAACATTGGAGCATTTTCTCCAGGAAGGAACATTTTTATGAGTGTTTCGTGGGATATGTTAGAAATCTAAAATGATCGGTTTGTAATACCTATTGGATTACCATACAGTTAGTTTTGTATATAAAAAACTAACTGTATGGTATTTTTTTTCATATATCGTATGCTTGCATAATAAAAATTATGTATATTAGAATTACTTCATAATTAATACAATATTACCATGGAAGATAAGACTATTCGTTACGACATTGACTCCCAGATAAGATCTGCTTGGCATGCAATTTCTCGTATGTATAATGAAAAGGCAAAACCATATGGAGTTACTACCTCCCTTGCATTTACCTTACTAAATATTGGTAAGGATGGCGTGCTTTCAACACAGTTGGGTCCAGCAATGGGGATGGAAGCTAGAAGTTTAACCAGAACTTTAAAAAGGATGGATGAACTAGGTTTGATAAGTAAGGTCAGTGATCCGATAGATAGGCGTAAAGTTAGAATTACCCTTACCCAATTTGGAATTGAAAAGAGGAAAGAAGCGGCGGTTGAAGTAAAACATTTCAATACCATGATTTATGAAGAACTAGGTACCGAAAAAATGGATGTATTTTTTGAAGTCATGGAACTTATATTATCCAAAGTTAATTCTATTCAAAAAGCAAAGCAAAAATGAAATTAGAAATTAAGAAAGTAGCCATATTAGGTGCAGGAGTAATGGGAGCACAATTAGCTTGTTTAATGGCTAATGCTGGTCTCAACGTTTTGCTTTTGGATAGAGTAGTATCTGAAGAAGATCCGGATATGTTGGCGCGTGAAGCATTGAAAAAATGTGGAAAAATGAAGCCAGCACCTTCTATTTCAAAGGATTTAATACAGACAATTGGTATTGGTAATTTTGAGGATGATTTGTCTAAATTAAAGGAAGTGGATTGGGTAATAGAAGCTATCGTTGAGAATCCAAAAATTAAGTTAGCCTTGTATGAAAAGGTACTTCCGTATTTGTCTAAAACAGTGATTTTTTCTACCAATACATCGGGTATTTCCATTAATTCTCTAGCCGAATTATTTCCATCTTCTCTACGCAATAGATTTTGTGGGACGCACTTTTTTAATCCCCCTAGATATTTAAAGTTATTGGAAATAATTCCTGGAAAGGAAACGGATGAATCCTTGATTAAGTTCCTAATGGAGTTTGGTGAAAGTAGGTTAGGGAAAAGAACGGTTTTATGTAAGGATACACCCGCATTTATTGCGAACAGAATTGGCGTTGGGGCTATAATGCATGTTTTTCAGCTTTGGGATAAAGGAAATTTCACCATTTCAGAAATGGATGTATTGACTGGTCCTATAATTGGAAGACCTAAAACGGCCACTTTTAAAACCTGCGATCTTGTAGGACTAGATACCTTGGCTATGGTTTCCGACTACCTAAAGGAAACTTGTCCAGCGGATAGCTTTAAAGCTTATTATGAAGTTCCTCCCTTTGTTAGAAAAATGGTTTCTGAGGGTAGAATAGGAGACAAAGCGAGGAAAGGATTCTATCAAAAGGTAAAAGATGAAAAGGGAAAATTAGTTCGAAAATATTATGATCCTAAAACTGATTCTTTATTAGATTGGAAGAAGGAGAAAATGACTGCATTGGCTGATGCATACCAAATAAAAAACCTTAAAAAGCGGCTTGGATTTTTAGTTGACTTAGGAGGTGATTTAGGGGAGTTCTATCGTGAAATGCTGTATGGAACATTTGCATTTGTGGCAGATAAGATTCCAGAAATTGCAGATGATATTTATAAGGTAGATGATGCTTTAAAGACTGGCTTTGGTTGGGAAATTGGCCCATTTGAAATGTGGGATGCTATCGGCCTTGAAAAGGTTGTGAAGGGAATGAATACTATGAATATGCCCGTTGCCAACTGGATTGTAGAGATGTTGAAATCAGGTAATACGGCATTTTACAAACGGGAAGGAATAGAAAGTCAACAGTTTTCTGCCCTTAGTAATTCTTATATCCCTGTACCCAGGCATCAATTGTTTTTTAATTTGAAGGATCATAAACCTTCCATAATCTGGAAAAATGATGATTGTTCCATTTATGATTTAGGGGATGGTGTCTTAAATTGTGCTTTTCACAGTAAGATGAATACGCTAGGAGGAGAAGTCTTAGAAGGTATTAATGCTGGGATAGATTTGGCAGAAGGAAAATACAAGGCTTTGTTGGTTGCCAATCAAGGACAGAACTTTTCTGTAGGAGCCAATTTGGCCATGGTATTTATGCTTGCTTTAGAGCAAGAATGGGATGAATTGGATTATGCTGTAAGTGTTTTCCAAAAAACGACTATGCGTCTTCGTTATAGTAGTATTCCTACTGTAATTGTCCCTCATGGGATGTGTTTTGGTGGTGGTGCTGAAGTAATATTACACGGAGACAGGGTACACGCTAGTTCAGAGTCTTATATAGGTTTGGTTGAAGTAGGTGTAGGGTTGATCCCAGGTGGTGGTGGAACCAAGGAATTCTCTAAGGTAGCATCGGATAACTATTATAATGGAGATATTCAATTACCTCAATTGAAAGAAAAGTATTTACAAATAGCGATGGCCAAAGTCGCTACCTCTGCCCAGGAGGGGATGGATATGGGTTATCTTAAAAAAGGAAGAGACAGCTTTGCATTGCAATCTGACTTCCTTATTCCTCAAGCAAAAGATATCGCTTTAGGTATGGCTTCTAGTTATATCCCACCCGTTGAAGGAAAAAATATTTTGGCCCTAGGGAAACAGGCTTTAGGAATGTTTATGATAGGAGCGGATTCTATGGAATTCACGAATTATATATCTACACATGATCGGTTGATCGCAGAAAAATTGGGTTATGTCATTTGTGGGGGGGATTTATCCCGACCAACTTTGGTATCGGAACAATATCTATTGGATCTAGAGAAAGAGACATTCTTATCTCTTTTGGGAGAAGAGAAGACATTACAGCGTATAGAGCACATGTTGAATACTGGAAAACCATTAAGAAATTAGGCTATGAATGTATATATATTAAATGGATTTAGATCTCCAGTAGGAAAAGCACCCAGAGGTATGTTTCGTTCCTTAAGACCAGATGATTTGGCGGCACAGGTTGTAAGGGGATTGATGGAAAAATACCCATCCATTCCCAAAGAAGAAATTGAGGATTGCATTGTCGGAAATGCGACTCCGGAAGCAGAGCAAGGATTGAATGTGGGAAGGATGATCTCTATGATGGGCTTGGATACTGTGAGAGTTCCAGGAATGACTGTAAATAGATATTGCTCTTCGGGTCTTGAGACCATCGCAATTGCTGCGGCTAAAATTCAGGCAGGAATGGCAGATTGCATCCTTGCTGGTGGTGTAGAAACGATGTCTCCAATTCCTTTTGGAGGTTGGAGAGTAGTTCCAAATTATGAGGTGTCTACCAGTCATCCAGATTGGTATTGGGGAATGGGTAATACAGCGGAAGCGGTTGCTCAAAAATACCAAGTAAGTAGACAGGACCAAGATCAATTTGCTTTTGAATCTCATAAAAAGGCATTGGCTGCACAAGCCTCGGGTAGGTTTGATAAAGATATTTTGCCTATAAATATTCAGGAAGTATATTTAGATGAACAGGAAAGAAGGCAGGAGAAAAACTATATGCTAAATAGGGATGAAGGACCAAGAGCAGATACTAGTCTTGAAGCATTGGCAAAGTTACGACCAGTATTTGCAGCTAATGGAAGTGTTACTGCCGGAAATGCTTCTCAAACTTCTGATGGTGCAGCCTTTGTATTAGTAGTATCAGAAGAATTCCTTAAACGCCACGGCTTGGAACCAGATGCAAGGTTTATGTCGTATCATGTGAGTGGTTTAGAACCTCGATATATGGGAATGGGCCCCATGCATGCAGTGCCAAAAGCACTAGAAAAAGCAGGTTTGAGTCAAGGTGATTTATCACTTATAGAGTTAAATGAAGCTTTTGCCTCTCAATCTTTGGCCGTTATTCGTGAGTTGGAATTAAATCCAGAGCTTGTCAATGTAAATGGTGGGGCTATTGCCTTAGGTCATCCCTTAGGATGTACTGGTTGTAAGCTTACTGTTCAGATATTGAATGAGCTAGAGAAGCGAAATCAGAAATATGGTATGGTAACTATGTGTGTAGGTACTGGTCAGGGTGCTGCAGGAATTTTTGAGAAGTTATAAACGAATTTAAATAATTGATATATGTCTGAAATAAGAGGAGGTGATTTTTTAACCACGCATACAAAAGCTTCGAATGTATTTATCCCTGAGGAATGGACAGAGGAGCAACGCATGATGGCAGAAACTTGTTCTGAATTTATCAGAACAGAAATAAAACCTAAGTGGAATGATATTGATTCAATGAAATATCCTGAACTATTACCTGAACTATTAAAGAAAGCGGGTGATTTAGGGATTTTAGCTGCATCTATTCCAGAGGCTTATGAAGGTCTTGGCTTAGATTTAAATACCTCTTTATTGATGGCAGAAGAAATCGGTCATACGAATTCCTTTGCTGTTGCGCTAGCAGCACATACGGGTATTGGTACCCTTCCTATATTATATTTCGGTAATGAAGCACAAAAACAAAAATATTTGCCCAAGTTAGGATCTGGTGAATGGTTTGCAAGTTATTGTTTGACGGAGCCTGGAGCAGGTTCGGATGCAAATTCTGGAAAAACCAAAGCAGTACTATCTGAAGATGGAACTTACTATGAAATAACCGGTCAGAAAATGTGGATTACAAATGCCGGATTTGCAGAGATTTTTATAGTATTCGCAAGAATAGAGGATGATAAAAATTTATCTGCCTTTATCGTTGAGAAAAGTTTTGGTAACATAACCTTAAACCCTGAAGAAAAGAAAATGGGTATCAAAGGGTCTAGTACTCGTCAGGTATTCTTTTCAAAGACTAAGGTACCCGTAGAGAATTTATTGGGGAAAAGAAATAAAGGATTTAAGATCGCTGTAAATATTCTAAACTTGGGAAGAATCAAGTTGGGTTCAGCAGTATTAGGAGGAGCAAAGGAAGCTTTAATTTCATCTACCAATTATGGTTTGGAACGTAAACAGTTTGGTAAGAGTTTGGTAGAATTTGGCGCAATAAAGTCCAAAATAGGAAGGATGTACTCCTATACTTTTGCAGCTGAAAGTGCTATTTATAGAGCTGGTTATGATATAGATTGTTTTTATGAGGCTTCCGTGAAAAATGGTATGGAAGTGCATAAAGCGCATTTAAAATCCTTAGAAGAATTTGCAATAGAATGTGCTATAATCAAAGTGCATGCTTCTGAAATGCTAGATTATATTGTTGATGAAAATGTTCAGATTCATGGTGGAATGGGATTTTCTGAAGAAGCAAGGGCAGCAAGGAGTTATAGAGATTCTAGAATAAATAGAATATTTGAAGGAACCAATGAAATCAATAGAATGCTTTCTGTTCAAATGCTATTGAAGAAAGTAATGAGAGGAGAGATTCCGTTTATGGAGGAAGCTGAAATGGCTGGAAAGGAGCTCATGAAAATCCCCAAAAAGAATATGGATGATTCCTTCTTAGCCCAAGAAAGGGAGCTATTGATGAAATTAAAAAAATTAGCCTTAATAGTATCTGGTGCAGCTGTAAAAGAATTACAGATGGAAATCCAGGAAGAGCAGGAAGTATTAATGTCTTTTGCCGATATTTTAATTGAGGTCTATATCTTGGAGTCATTATTATTGAGATTGGAAAAATTGGAATCGAATGAGCATTGGACACCGGAGAGATTAACGGCAATGATGCAAGAAAACTTGTTTAGGTCTATTCCTATAATTAGGACGGCTGCTGAAGAATCTATTAGAAGATTCGCAAAAGGTGACAATGCAAGAATACTAAATATGGCAACAAAAAGATATACCAAATTGCCAGATACAGATATTATTGAACAAAGAAGAATAATAGCAGATATGTGTATCAAGAATAAAGGAGTGTGGATTTAGTCTACAATTAATTTTATGATCGATATAAATAAACCTAGTGTCAAACTTTTTGAACTAGGTTTTTTTTTTGTTGTTTTGTTAAGATTTGGATCGCAATCCACATCCATTTAACCAGTTGAAATTCAAAAATAAATTAGCAATGATGAAAAAGTATATTTTGAAATTTTCCCTTCTTTCGCTCTATCTATCTTTTAATACTAGTCATGCTCAGGTCAGCTGGGAAAAAGTAGATGCTGGTGGAGAATTTACTGCAGCCATTCAATCGGATGGAACACTTTGGACATGGGGTTTTAATGCCAATGGACAATTGGGAAGTGGTAATTTGATTGAACAAAATGAACCATTTCAAGTGGGCCTGGATACGAATTGGTCAGAAATTAGTACTGGGGCAGCCCATTCATTGGCTTTAAAATCTGATGGCTCACTTTGGTCATGGGGCTTAAATTTTAATGGTGGTATAGGTAATGGTACAAACCTAGATGTACATGCTCCAATGCAAATTGGAACGGCCGACTATTGGGATAAAATAGCTACTGGACAGGGACATAGTTTAGCAATTAAAAACGATGGTACCTTGTGGGCTTGGGGTTTCAATACCTTTGGACAAGTAGGTAATAATACAACGGTAGATGTACTTGTTCCAACACAAATAGGAACAGATACAACATGGACCAATATTGCTGCAGGAGGAGCTCATTCTGCAGGGATTAAAGATGATGGAACCCTTTGGATGTGGGGGATAGGGCATAATGGTCAACTAGGAACAGGTGAAACAATCGCTCATTTAGAACCATTTCAAACTGGTACCGATACTAGTTGGACTAAGGTTGAATTGGGATTTGAATTTAGTTTAGGTCTACAAAATGATGGGACCTTATGGTCTTGGGGATTCAGTGTAAACGGACAAACAGGATTGGGAGGTACTAGTGATTTTGTGTTCCCAACTAAAATAGGGTCTGATACAAATTGGATAGATATGTCTGCTGGTTCTACTTTTGGTTTTGGAATTAAATCGGATAGTACGTTATATGGTTGGGGATATAATGCTTACGGTCAATTGGGGACTGGAGATGATGTTCAACAGAATATACCTATACAAATTGGTACAGCTTCAAATTGGATAAACATCAGTGCAGCAGATGGAATTTCGGATGGAACTTCTGTATTTGGACTTCACAGCGTTGGGTTAAAGTCTTCTGAGGATGGGATTTGTGTAACTGGTGCAAATTATTCGGGTCAATTAGGAATTGGAACGACTAATGCTTTAGAATCTTTTGATTGTAGTGTAGGTGAATTTGTATTAGCTGTAGCGGAGCTGAATCATTCTGATATATGTGTACTCTATAGTACGTCTCAAGGTGTATACACCCTCTCATTCAATGATGAGAATGCTATGAATAATGCGGAACTTAGTTTGGTGAATATAGAAGGAAAAGAAATTTGGAAGGAGCAAAAAGAAAGTGGTGATTTAACCATTGATTTAACCAACTATACCAATGGAATATATTTGTTGAAGGTGAATAGTTTGAAAGGGACAACAACGTATAAATTGATTAGGTAATTTAAAAAGTGTTTGGAAATAATTGTAATAAAAAAAGCCTTGAGAACTCTCAAGGCTTTTTTTATTTATTTGAATGCTATATTGCTCATCAATATTTTGTTGAAGTTATAGTACTGAATAATGATATAATCACCCTTCAGTCTTGCATACATCCTATCTACATCTGGTTCTACAAAAGGATTGTCTACTTCATCTAACATTTTATTCATCTTATAATAAGCTCTTAAAGCTATAGGTTCCTTTCCTTTTTCCTTAATTTTTAAATCGAAATAAGGAACTTGTGTTTCTAGCTTTTCTCCATTCATCGGGTCAGAATTTAAAATAAACCCTTCATGTCTGATATCTCTGAAGGAAGCTAAATAGGCGTGAACCTTGATCGGATCAACCGCTACGACTTCATTTAGATGATTTTTGAAAATATATTTTTCACCACTCTTTTCAATACTAAAACCAAGCTTGTCTCCTTGGCCATAATCTAAACTTATAGACTCAATATCTAAGTTATCGATATCAAATACAAGGCGATCTCTCCATAGATAAGGGTTAGTATAAAATCTAGAGCTGATATAACCATTGTGTCCCGGTAAATGTAATGCGTACGGTTTTGTAGCACCTTTCAGCAACATATAAGTTCCAAGATTGTCGGGTGTGTTATGACCTACATAAAATGTTTTGTCCAACTCGCCGTCTTTGAATACTTCGACCTTGTTTGATTGTACAGCCATTTTTTTGATGACCTGAGGTTCCATCAATTTTGAGATTGGATTTTTCACCTCCATTCTTGCCATAGTTTTTAGCAGTAGGGCCACATTTGTTTGTCTTGCTAGATATTTCCCATCTACCAACCAGCTACCATCATTTTGCCTAGTAAGGCTAACGGTTGATGGTGATTTTGAAGAAATAACGATTTTGTCGACCTCTTTAATGTTGGCGATACTAAAATCTCTTCGATCAATTCTCGATTCATTAATAGCTGCGCCGTCATTGGAATAATACCAAACGATTCCTCCTAAAAGGACTAGTGCCACTAAATATAATAGATTCTTTTTCATATAATGTTATCTTGAGGATTGGGGAATAATAAAGGTAAATCTATACAGATTAATTGGCATATTTTCTTTTACGTATCCAGATGCTGAAAATTCCGAATAGAATTATGACTCCAATTGGTAGTGCAGTATTAAATGCTTTCCAATAGTTATATTCAGCATGTACCCTAGTTTTATCCAATAGTCTTAATTTAAGTTCTCTTGAACGCAAGTTAATAACGGCATTGTCCTCCAATAAATAATCGACAGAATTTAATAGGAATTTTTTATTGGCATACTGTACTTTCTCATATTTATCGTACCCTAATGGTAAGGTTTTCCCATTCTGAATTCCGTTGCGAACAATATCACCATCCGATACAACAATCATTCTAGTCTTTTTTCCATCTTCTATAAATGGTAAGTCGATATTAGAATTTGGCTTGATTCTATTTTTATAAAGAGAAGTAAATGCGCCTTCTAATAATATCGCTACCGTTTGTCTACCAGATTGAAAGTTTTTTTCTTCTGGACGATTTAAAGCACTTTGAAGACTTATTCTAGCCGGTGTATTAACCGTTCCAGTATATTGGGAAGTTTGTAATAGAACTGTTTTTTTAATTCCCTTAGTTTTAATGGTATCAATACTTGATGCAAAGGTAAATTGGATGGCATCTAAATTGTTTGTAATTGAATGTTTACTATCTGGAATAACCAATGGCGAGTAATACCAAGGCATCAATTTCCATTGAATTTGGTTGTTCACCTCGGACATTGGTAAAGGGATTTTGGAACTCGTGATATCCGTCAATAGATCTGTATTTATTCTAACACCGTATTTGAATAATTGATCTTCCAGTCCTAAATCGCGAATAGGGAATGCGATAGTTTCCATGCTTGTTCTAAGACTATCCATTTCAGCGTGAACAGCATCTATTAGCCAGAGTGCTTTTCCACCTTGCATAATGTACTGGTCAATAAAATATTTATCTAGATCGGAATAGGTACTTTTTGGTTTGGCAATAATGATAGCCTGAAATTTATTTAAAGAGCTTAATTGTTTCTTTAATAAATATTCTCCTGTTATGCTGTCTGTAGGGATTTCTCTTAAATCAAATCTACTGATTACATAATGTTCATTTAAACTTATAGCGAAATCTTCAATTTCATCTTTCGTCAATTCATCATGCCCTGTAATAAAAGCAATGGTAGGTTTTACAAATGAACTAGCGGTGCGGATGGCATTCATGAATTCATACTCCAATTCATTTACGGACTCTCTTAAGTTTTCTTCTGGAGAAGACCCAATGCTGCTTTTTAGTAATTGAATAGCTACTTCTTTACCTCTATACGATAATAGAGCACCTGGAACGATAACTTTTTCTTGCATACCATCTTCTTCTTGGATCAGAATGGTAGTGGGAATCAATCCTTTTTTCGACAATTGAGACATGATCTCATTTTTCGACTTTTCATCATTAGTAGCTAAAGGATTGATGAATTCAAATTCGATTTGAGAATTGTTCGACCTTAATTCATCCAATAGAATGGCCGTTTCCCTTTTTAGTTGATTGAATTCAGAAGGTAACTCCTTTCCTTCAAGGTAAACCTTAATATAAACGATATCATCGATATCTGCCAATAAGGTTTTAGTAGTTTCTGATATCGAAAACCTCTTTTCACTGGTAAGATCCCAACGGAAAGTATTGAATTGACTTAGAAAGTATACCATTACTACAATGGCACAAAAGGCTAGAAACCTAAAAATATCCTGGTATTTAGTTGTCTTGTTCATCGTTACCATTTTCTACTTTTCAACACTAATTGTGTTGCTTTTAAAAAGAATCCAATCAAGCCTATGAAATAAATAAGGTCTCTAGAATCTATTACTCCTCTACTCATAGCTCTATAATGCATGTTGATTCCGAATTGTTCAATAACGTTTGCAAAATTATAGGAACCTAAAGAACCAATTGAATCAAACCCTAAGAAAAATATGAAACATAAAATCAAAGAGAAAATGAAGGATACAATCTGATTTTCAGTCATAGAAGAGCAGAATATACCAATTGCGCAATAACTTGAAGCTAATAGCACCAAACCAAAATAGGAGCCCATTGTCCCACCTTGATCAATATTACCCAATTGCTGTCCTAGTTGATAGGTAGAGTAATAGTATACAAGGGTAGGTACTAAGGCAAAAATAACAATCACTATGGATGCCAGGTACTTTGCGAAAATGATTTGAAAATCTGAAAGCGGTTTCGTTAAAAGGAGTTCAAAAGTTCCTGTTTTAACCTCATCAGCCAAAATTCGCATGGTAACAGCGGGTATCAAAAACATGAACACCCATGGGGCTAGAATAAATAGATTTTCTAATCCTGCATATCCTGTATCGAGAATATTATAGTCTCCAGGGAACACCCATAGGAAAAGACCACAGAGTGTAAGGAATACAATTACTACCAAATAGCCTATCAGGGAACTGAAAAAGGCATTTATTTCTTTCTTTATTAAACTGAGCATACTGACTAGATTATTCTTTTGCTGTAGATACTTTATTCAACGACCAAGCTTCTGCTTTATTGGTGAAAAAAGTTTTGGTTTTAGGCCAAACTTCTCCAAATAAGGTTGATTTCCGATAGCGATTTAAATGGTCCTCACTTTCCCATATACTGTGAGTGAAGAACAAAGATGGATTGTTTTCATCTTGTAGCAATTCTACTTGAAAACAGCCCTCTTGTGCTTTAATTCTATCTTTGTATTGGTCGAAAATGATTTTGAACTGATCCGCTTTATCGGCTGTGAGTTCAAGTTTAACTAATCGTGTGATCATGAAAAATTGATCTTTATGTTATCCCTAAATTTAAGACCGAAAATTAAAGAGGCACCGCCTCGTTCATTATGGTCAAATCTAGATATTGCTATTTCAAGGTAATCTGCAGAATTAAAAAGGGCAACAATCTCTCCTTCGGGTACACTACTATAATTGGAATCTATTTTTTCAATTTGTCCAAATCTTGGGGATTCAATACTGAATTTTCTAGATCTGGCCGTTTCATTAAATAGTTTCCTAGTTATATTGGTGACAACATTTCCATAGTGATCTACATAAATCACCTTTCCGGTAATACTGCTACTGTCTGGGGTGACATTTACTTCCGTGTCGTGTGCTATTTTAAATTTCTTTATACTTCTTCCTATTACACCCAAAGTACCACCACGGCTGATGTGTGCAGCAGCGGTAGTAAATACATTCAGCATTGGGAAAATTAGATTTTCTTGAGCCTGCTGTTCTATTGTAAGGGTCACAATATTATCCGGTTTTGTACTCGGAAACATCAATGAAAAAATGCCATTGTCAGGTCCAACAAAGAAATGTCCATTAATTTCGAGTACTATGTGGGAATTAGTGTCCTTCCTCCCAGAATCAATATCTACTATATGGACAGTCCCTTTTGGAAAGTGGTGATAGGCATTTCTTAATATATACGCTCCTTCAATAATGTTGAATGGAGATATGGTGTGTGATATGTCTACAACCTGGACTTCAGAAGCCTGGCTTAATATGTTACCCTTTATAGCGGCAACGAAATAATCTTTATGTCCGTAATCGGTCGTTAATGTGATTATAGGCATAGGTTGTATAATCAGTGGAAATTATATTTTTGTCCGAACTATTTTTCTTAATTTGCGCCGATAAAAATACACATTTTTCTATTTCCAATATAGTTAAAGAAAAGGAAAAAATTGACGAATATCAATTGCCTTCTAAAATTCAGTTAATTTTATTAACTTGAATAGGAAGAATCAGCATAAACGAAAATAACAAAAAGATCTTTGGCAGAGCTAAAAATTACATTAGAAGGCATCAATCCCGTAGATATTTACGGTTCGAATAATGCCAAGCTAAATTTGATTAAAAGTTTTTTTCCAAAATTAAAAGTGGTGGCAAGAGGCAACACTTTAAAAGTTATTGGAGAGGATGAAATACTAGATGTTTTCGAAAGGAAAATGGATTTGCTTGTTGAATATTATCAAAAATTCAACAAACTAACGTTGGAAAATATTGAGCGATTAATATTGGAAGAAGCAGATACCATTTTGGCTGCAGATGAAAATATTATCGTCTATGGAAATCATGGGAAAATCATCAAGGCAAGAACAGCTAATCAACATAAACTTGTTGATGCTGCTACCAAGAGTGATATGATTTTCGCAATCGGTCCAGCTGGAACGGGTAAAACATATACTGCAGTAGCTTTAGCTGTGAAAGCATTAAAGGAAAAACAAGTTCGTAAAATTATCATGACTCGCCCAGCAGTTGAGGCAGGTGAAAACCTTGGTTTTTTACCAGGGGATATGAAAGAGAAGTTGGATCCATATATGCAACCACTTTACGATGCCTTGTATGATATGATTCCCCGAGAAAAGTTGAAATTACTGATTGAAGAAAGAATCATTGAAATAGCACCTTTAGCATTCATGAGAGGTAGAACATTGGACAACGCTTTTGTAATTTTGGATGAAGCCCAAAATACTACGGAAGAGCAGATGAAAATGTTTTTGACAAGAATGGGGAAGTTGGCAAAGTTCGTTATAACTGGAGATATTTCTCAAATTGACCTTCCAAGAAGACAGCGTTCAGGTTTAAAGCAAGCTTTAAATTTATTGGAAGGCGTAGATGGAATTGAGCAGATTTACCTGAATGAAAATGATGTCATTCGACACCGATTGGTGAAAAAGGTTATTTCGGCATATTCACAAAACGATAAGCTACGCGAAGAGCGAAGAAAATTAGATAAAGAACAAAATAACTAGGCAATGGCAAAAGCATTGAAGGAGACGAATTTTCAATTTGAAAATCAAGCATCTGTTTATCACGGAAAGGTTCGTGATGTTTATTTCATAGGAGAGGACCAGTTAGCAATTATTTCTAGTGATCGTATTTCAGCCTTTGATGTGGTGCTTCCTGAAGGAATCCCATTTAAAGGACAAATCTTAAATCAAATTGCATGTCGCTTTTTACAAAGCACTGAGGATATTTGTCCAAATTGGTTGGTAGCAACCCCAGACCCATATGCCAGTGTAGGAAAAAGATGTGATGCATTTAAAGTAGAAATGGTCATTCGTGGATACTTAGCAGGACATGCTTGGAGAGAATATAGAGAAGGGAAACGTATACTCTGTGGAGTTGCTCTACCTGAAGGCATGAAGGAAAATGATAAGTTTCCTAGTCCAATTATTACACCAAGTACTAAGGCGGATAATGGAGAGCATGATGAAGATATCTCTAGAGAGGAAATTTTGTCTCAAGGGATTGTTTCTGAAGAGGATTATGTAATTCTTGAAAAATATACAAAAGAGGTATTTGAAAGAGGAACTGAGCTAGCTGCAAAAATGGGTTTGATTTTGGTAGATACTAAATATGAATTCGGAAAGGATTCTAATGGTGTAATTACCTTAATTGATGAAATTCATACACCAGATTCTTCTCGTTACTTTGTTACTGAGGGATATCAGGATAGACAAGATCAAGGACAGGCACAAAAGCAATTGTCAAAGGAATTTGTCCGTCAATGGTTAATAGAAAATGGATTCCAGGGGCAAGATGGTCAAACTGTTCCAGAGATGACTCCAGAAAAGATCAATGAAATCTCTGAACGCTATATAGAGCTTTATGAGAAATTGATGGGAGAAAAATTTATTAAGGCAGATAATTCCAATATTACGGAAAGAGTATTTGAAAACGTAAGTAATTATTTCACGAAATAATTATTTTTTACCCAATATTAAAAAAAAGTCCTCTAGTTTATATTAGAGGGCTTTTTTTATTTAACTTATTGAAATAGAATTATTTGGTAATTATTTCGTTATATTATTGAAGAGGTTTTTTGAAGGTGTTTCGAGAGAAACAATTTAGTTATGTTAAAGACAAAATATATATGTCTGCTTTTTTTCCTTTTTCTATTTAATACCGCAGATGCAAGCAAATATCCTATAGAGTTTAAGGTAAAGGAAAATACTTATTCCCAATTCAATTTGAATCAACTAGTACTTCCTATAGGTCTTATTGGTTATGGTTTTTGGGCACTGAACAACCCGAAATTAAAATCATATGATTATGAACTTCAAAGAAAATTGAGGTATCAACAGGATAGAGTTTTGGTCAATGATTTGATATTGTATACCCCTGTATTTAGTGTTTATGCTTTGAATGCCTTAGGAATTCATGGAAAACATAATTTTGTGGATAGAAGTATAGCCTTGTTAACGGCACATTTTATTACAATAAACTCAGTTATTCAGTTAAAGTCTGTTACAAAAGTACATAGACCTGATGGAACTGGTAGAAGTTCATTTCCTTCTGGACATACTGCTATCGCATTTATGTGTGCAGAGTTTTTGCATCAGGAATTCAAACATACGTCTCCTTTATACAGTTTTACTGGATATCTCGTTGCTTCAGGGATCGCATACCATAGAATTTATATCAATCGGCACTGGTTTTCCGATGTTGTGGCGGGAGCTGGTTTTGGAATATTGGGAACTAAAGTGGCTTATTGGTTATTGCCAATATTTCAAAAAGCGCTTGTAGGCGTTAAAAAAAGTATAGGGATTTCTCAGGTAGCGCCTTATTATAAAAATGGAAAAACTGGGATAGGTATTAAAATTGATTTATAGGGACAATCAAGAAACCCTAATTTAAAGACTTTTAGAGAAGAAAAAAGGTCATTCACATAGTGAATGACCTTTTGATATTTAAAATGCTATTGGGGCACTGTGGTTAGTATCTCACTTCGAGAGCCACAATGAAAATAACCAAGTCCATATCTATCTGAATGGGTAGTATTGATTATATTTCCTTTTACCTCTGCTGCAGGAAAATCAGAACCTGCATTGGCTGCATTTTCCCATAAAGTAAATAGGTAGAAATAGGTTTCCTTTGTGATCAAGGTCATTTCAACCCTAAGATCGTCACCTGAATTTTTCAATGGAATTAGATAGTCATTTATAATAACCGAATCTACTACTTCATCCAAATGCTCATCACGCTTCAAAAGTATCCACTGAGATCCTCCATCAATTTCATTTCTGACAAGGGTATCATTCAAATAGGTGTCAAATTTATAGTAGTCCTTGGTCTCCTGTGGTTCCAGAAAACTAACTAAAGTCAGATGTCCTAATTCTTTATCATTGTCTGATTTGCTACCAGTAGAATCAAGGTGAAAGGATAATTCATCCATTGGAGGAGCCACCTGACGAATGCTATCTTTAGCTATAAATTCTTGAAGTTCTCCACCAACTGTTGCAGAAACATATAAGGTATAGCCCGTATTGAGTTCGGGGTCCAAATTATTTATTTCATACAAGCCAGACTGGAGGTTGGATTCTGTGAATATATATTCATCTCCACTTGTATTATTTACTACCATTACGGTAGCTCCAGAAACGGAATAGTCAGCATCTGCAGCTCCAAAATAGGGATGGCTGGTTCTTAGCTGGATAGTTTGGTAGCCAGTGTTTGAGGCTGGTTCTGTATATATGAATAAACCTCCTTCTACAACTAATCTTGCTTTACTATCATCTAGGTCAATATCTATTACTTTTTCACAAGAAATAAATATTCCTGAAACAATTAATAAAGCGCTTATAATTTTTAATGCTTTCATCTTTTCTTAAAATTTAAAGTTCCAGGTTACACTAGGAATCATTTTGAAATAAGTCAATTGGACAGCTTGGTTGATACCAGTATCTTCATCAACTTCAAAATAAATACTAGAAGCATTATCTCTATTGTAAACATTATATATACTGAATGCCCATTCAGATTCATAAAGTTTACGTTTTTTACCTTTTAAAATGGCACTCACATCAATTCTGTGGTATAGTGGCATTCTTTCGGCATTTCTCTCACCATTATAATGAGCAAAGTTATCTCCCTCCAATTCAAAGCCAGACTCTGGGTAATTGGTAGGAAGTCCTGATGATAGTACAAAGTTAGATGAAACGCTCCATTTATCATTGATATCATACATCGCAGTGATAGAGAGATCATGTGTTTTATCGTAAGCCGAAAGATACCAGTCTCCATTATTGATTCCAGTTTCTCCTTCATTTCCTTCACCTGTTACTCTTCTTTCAGAGCGAGATAAGGTATAACTAACCCATCCAGTGAAATTACCTACAGATTTTTTAAGAAATAATTCCAAACCATACGCTCTACCTTCACCATGTAATATTTCTGTTTCTATATGGTTATTCAAACTCAATTCAGGAAGGTCTTTATAATCGATTAGGCTAGAAATATCCTTATAAAACACTTCTGCTGAAAATTCAAACTTGTTATCCGATAGGTTTCTGAAATACCCTAGGGCTATTTGATCTGCAACTTCTGGTTTGATATATTTCCCACTAGGAACCCAAATATCTAAGGGAGTAGGGGAAGAGGCATTACTGAGTAAATGTAAATTTTGAGTTGTTCTGTTATAACTCATCTTTAAGGATGAATTTTCATTTAACTCATATTTCAATCTTAATCTTGGCTCTAAGTTATAGAAGGATGCAATGACGTCAGATGAACCGTAGTGTTTGGTGATATAATCACCATTTGCATCTGTCAGTGGATCCCTTGAAACATATTTTTTAAGATCATTGTCCCATGAAATTGGATCACCATTGGCATAGGTCATCATATCTTGATTTCCTGTTCTAATGAAGCCATTCATTCTCAAACCATAAGCCATTGACCATCTTAATCCTAATTGCTGTTCATTACTAATATATGCCGATAACTCTTTAGCAAATTTATCATCTAGGTTTATATCAGCAAAGCTAGAACCTTTAATAGGTCTTACCTTTCCAGGAATAAAATCGTAATCTGTAAAAGCAGCCCCAAATCGCATGGTATTTTTGTTATTAGCATAATAGCTAAAATCATATTTTAGGGAGCGATTGATAATATTGGAAGTCCATCTAAACTCTTGTCCTTGAGGGAAAAATTCTAATTCATAATCGAAATTAGAATAGATCATCGAAACATTAGAGAATAACTTGGAATTGAAAAGGTGGTTCCATCTTAGATTTAATGAGGTATTTCCCCAGCTTGTTCCAAAGCGTTCATCAAACCCAAAAATATCACGACCTAAGTATCCAGAAAGGTATAGGCGATCCTTATCTGTTAATGTGTAATTTGCTTTGGCATTTAAATCATAAAAATATAGTGTAGAGTTTTGGATAGCCTCTTCACTAGAAAGTGGGAAAAATAAATCCGCCCAAGATCTTCTTCCGGCAACCATAAAGGAGCCTTTCTCTTTTTCAATTAGCGGCCCTTCTAGCATCAATCTACCAGAAATTACACCTACACCACCTGTACCATGGAATTCTTTATTATTTCCATCTTTTTGATGCACATCCAAAACAGACGATAATCTTCCTCCATATCTTGCAGGTATCCCACCTTTATATAAGGTTAGATCTTTAATAGCATCGTTATTGAATACTGAGAAGAATCCGAAGAGGTGAGATGAATTGAAAATAGTAGACTCATCCAAAAGGATAAGATTTTGATCTGCTGATCCACCACGAACATTAAAACCACTAGCACCTTCTCGGGCAATGGAAACTCCAGGTAGTAAGGCCATGATTTTTATAGGATCTACTTCTCCCATAACAACTGGTACCTTCTTTATAACTTTTGCAGATAATTTTACTGTACTACTTTCTACACTTTTGACATTTTTAGCCCTATTATTATCCGTAAGTACCACCTCATCCATTATTTCGGAATCCTCAGATAGCTCTACATTTAATTGGACGTTCTTGTCAAGAACAATTTTCTTGGTTTCCGTTTTATAACCTATATAGCTATATTGGATTTGGTAGGTTCCCTTTTCTAGGGTTAAAGAATAAAAACCATAGGTATTGGTACTGGTTCCCTGAAAGGTTTCTGGGGATGCAATACTGGCTCCAATAAGGCCTTCTCCAGATTTTGCTTCCTTAATATAACCACTGATGGTAAACTTCTCTTGGGCTAAAGTGTTTTGCGAAAAGCAAAGCACCATCACCAGCAACAGAAGTTGCATGGATTGTCGCATAATACGATTTAATTATTAATTGATTTTTGTTTTCCTATACAGTAGAACGCGGTTATAACAAGCATGTTATGCGTGAATACCAATATTCATGCGAAAGTAGTCAGCTTTTTTATTTCGTTGACAAAAATTGTGTTAAAAAAACATAAAAGATAGTGAATATTTGAATAAAATTTAACAAATATTCTTAGTGGAGTTTGCTTTGCCCATTTTCATCACTTAAACTTTTAGCATATAGAATACTAGCGTTTAATTCGAAACCTAATAATAGAATAATAGAATTGAAATACATCCAAAGAAGTACAATCATTAGGGTTCCAATAGAACCATACAATTTGTTGTATTTGGCAAAATGATCTACATAATAACTAAAGGCCAATGAAGTACCAATCATTACAAGAGTAGCTGTGATGGATCCTGGAGAAAAGAACCTCCATTTTTTAGTACTGGTAGGGCCAAAATAGTAAAGACAGGAAATCCCTGCGTATAAAAGTGTGGACAATACTATCCATTTTGATTGTAGGATAGTATTTCTAACGACATCACTTATCAACTCTTTACGCACCAAATAATCCATAAAATTTTGAGTACTCAAGATAAAAATAATGGCTAATAATAGCAGTAGTCCAAGAATTCCAGTTAACCAGAGAGAAACCAACCGCTGTTTTAATAAAGTTCGGGATTCCTTAATATGAATGGTCGCGTTAAAGGCTTCAATAAGAGAATTGACCCCGTTTGTTGAAAAGTATATGGCAAATAGAAAACCAATGGACAGTAATCCACCGTGTTGATTATTTACAATATCATCAAGTGTACTTTTGGTTGCCTCGTATGTTTTTGGAGGGAAAACATCTTGTAACAATATAAAAAGTTCCTCTTGAAAGCCTTCAATTTGAATATAGGGGATCAAACTGAACAATACGATTACACTAGGGAAAAATGCAAGGAAAAAGTTAAATGCAAGAGAAGAGGCTCTTGTGGTTATAGCTCCCTCTATAATACCTTCGATATAAAAGGCTGTTACAGAATATAAGCTTACCCCTCTGAACCCAGGTAAAACAATCTTCTTAGATTGCTGTAATATCCAAAGGACCGGTTTATTTTTCCACCAAGCTTTCAATAAATTATAGTGCTTTTAAACTTAAGTCCATATTATATACTGAATGGGTAAGGGCTCCCATAGAAACGTAATCTACACCGCATAATGCGTAATTTCGAAGTGTGTTTTCATCAATGCCTCCAGAAGCTTCTGTTTCATATCTTCCGGCAATTAATTCAACTGCAACAACGGTATCTTCTAAATTGAAATTATCCAACATTATTCGGTGAACCCCACCAATTTCTATTACTTCTTTTACTTCAGTTAAATTTCTAGTCTCAACTTCAATTTTTAAATCGAGCTTATTGATGCTTAGATAGGATTTTGTTTTTTCAATGGCTTTGGCAATTCCTCCGGCAAAATCAATATGGTTATCCTTTAACATAATCATATCATACAGTCCGAATCTATGGTTTTCACCACCACCTATCTTTACAGCCCATTTCTCTAATATACGGATTCCTGGAGTAGTTTTACGTGTATCAAGAATTTTTGTAGATAAATCCTCTATTAAGGAAGCGAAGGACTTTGTTTTTGTTGCAATAGCACTCATACGTTGCATACAATTCAATACCAATCTTTCTGCTTTTAGTAAACTAATTTCAGGTCCCTGAACGGTGAATACGATATCTCCTTTATAAACTTCAGCACCATCTAGTATCAAAGGAGTAACCGTTATAGAATTGTCCACTTCTTTAAAAATGATACTTGCCAGTTCAACACCTGCAATTATCCCATCTTCCTTAACAAGAAGTTTCATATTGCCTACTTGGCTTGATGGAATACACGCCAAGGCACTGTGATCAAAGCCATGGGTGTCTTCCCAAATGGCATTTTGAATCAACTTTTCAATAGATTGGTCCTTGTTGTACTGAGCTAGAAATTGCATGTGTTATTATATTTTGTACAAAAATAAAAATAGGCATGGATTAATGGAACATTTTTGATGAAAATCTACTTTTTTTAGATCAAAAAATCCTAATTTAAAGAGAAAATTATGGATAAAAAAAGATAAAAAATATTCTATGGCTAAAAGATTTGAATGGTGGGATTCTTGGATTGAGAAGAAACATAAATATGCAACCACCGACGAAGTTCAGATGAATGAAGATATATTCAATGCTGTATGTTCAGGAACAGGTTTACCTAATATCTCTCAAAAATCAACCTTCAAGTTTAACGATGTTGCAGATGGGGCAAATAGATTTTTAGGAATGTCTCCTAGTGGAGAGAAGCCATTTGCAAGAATCTATACACGTTTGGGGAATCCGAATACGGAATATTTGGAAAAAGTGCTCTTCCAATTGGAGTGTCAGCATATCATAGACAATGCTTTAGCAGCTGATGAAACAGAGCCCACCATAGGTGCTTTTGTTTTTGCATCGGGAATGGCTGCCATTTCAACTACTATTATGGGCTTTATTCAGCCTGGTGATGCTATTGTAGTCGGGAATGTTTATGGTTGTACAGATTCATTTATGCGTTACCTTCAGAAATTTGGTATTGCGATCCATTTTGTTGATGCTACAAAATTAGACGAGGTACAAGCTGTTTTTGATAAACACGATAATATTTGTGCAATGTTATTGGAAACTCCGGATAATCCTACTTTGAATTTGTGTGATATTAAAGCCATTTCAAAGATTACAGAAGCGAATGAGGCATTATTTATAGTTGACAACACATTTTGTTCTCCATATCTTCAACAGCCGTTTAGATTGGGCGCAGATATCGTTATTCATTCTTTGACGAAATATGTCAATGGACATTCAGCATCAATTGCAGGGGCTGCTTTAGGTCCTTATGAATATTTTAGCAATGAATTATTTTTTGCCTATAAAGATTTTGGACCAACACCTTCACCATTTGATAGCTGGTTGAATAGCCTATGTATTCAAGATATGGGAATTCGTATGGAAGCCCAATGTAAAACAGCCTACAAATTGGCCCAGTTCCTAGAAGCACATCCTAAGATTACTAAAATTTGGTATCCAGGACTAGAGAGTCATCCTCACTATACTCTTTGTAAAAAACAAATGAGATCTGGAGGTGGTATGATTACTTTTGAAGTAGAAGGCGGGTTGGAAGCAGGGGAGCGGTTAATGAATTTCTTTGCTAGACCTGATACACCAATGGAATTGGCTGTAAGTTTGGGTTCTGTGATTTCTTATATTGAGCATCCAGCTAGTATGACTCACTCAGTAGTTCCTGAGGAGGAAAGGTTACAAAGAGGAATTTCAAATTCTTTAGTTCGTCTATCAGTAGGTACTGAAGGATTCACAGTTTTGAGAGATGCTTTAGATTACGGATTAAGTTTAAACTAAGATATTTAATTAAAAAAAAGGGCCACTTCTATTTAGAAGTGGCCCTTTTTTTATGTCCTTTGAAAAATAAGGGCATAAAAAAACCGTTACTAAAAGTAACGGTTCCTTTATATGTTATGTTCTAAGAAATTCTTAGAAGAATAAGCTAAAGTTAACACCAACACTAAAGTCAGTAGAGTTGAAATCTTGAGACTCTACTGAGTAAGAGTTTGAATCAGAAGATAAGTCATCTAAATCGATTACTTTATCATCCCAAACTTTATCAGTTCCGTTAGCAAATCTCAATTTTACGAATGGCTCAACAGCGAAGTGCTCTCTCCAAACGATTGTATAACCAAGACCTAGGTCAAAGTTCATACTTTTACTTGATTCTTCAATAACTTCTCTTTCGTTGTTTTCAACGATTTTTGGAGTTCCATCTGGATTGAAGATTGGCACACCATCGATAGTTTCTTGACGGAAAGCTGTAAGATAGTCATATCTTTCAGATACAGCAGAACGACTAGTTAAACCAACCTCAGTAAATAGGTTGTTAGATACATAATAACGTGCAAAGATACCAAGATCCATTACAGAGTTATCAAGAGTAACAGAAGCTACAGGGTCAAGTGGACTCACTTTAAAATCTTGAGATTGGTTGCTAAAGTTAACCAACGCACCAATAGCGATTCCGTCTTGAACGAAGAATCCTACTTTAGGGCTGATACTTAGATCAGTCCATGCAGTGTTAGTTAAATCACTACCTGCTCCTAGCAAAATAGTCCCCTTACGTGTTTGTGCTTCCGCAGAAAATGCAAATGCTACTACTGCAGCAATAGACAAAATGATCTTTTTCATAATAGTTTGATACTTTGTTTAAAAGTAAATTATCTCTTCTTTCAGATTGTGAATTTAGTAAAAAAATA
>MAAC01005929.1_pt1 | contig 132332 bp, 112 predicted proteins | sample 1115981 | NCBI WGS metagenome assembly MAAC01 (sample SAMN04961126, study PRJNA320927) | seawater metagenome | isolation source: sample BD02T64 sea water enriched with oil for 64 days | place: USA:Gulf of Mexico | collected 2013-07-27
GTCGAGCATGGTCGATAATACCTTTTGAAGTAAAACGAATGAATTGAAACGACAGTCAAAACGAAAGGCTTGAGTATGCCGACTAATCCCCTGATTTTGAAGCGAGAGCGTATCGCCCAGACCCGCCTCTTCCGTGTGGAGCAGCTGGATCTGCGCTTTTCTAACGGTGTTGAGCGGACTTATGAACGGCTCGCTTCGGCGGGTTACGGCGCTGTGGCTGTGGTACCGGTAACGGCGAAGGGTGACGTCATACTGGTGCAGGAATACAGCGCCGGCATTAATGCTTACCAATGGGGTCTGCCCAAGGGTGCTATTGATCCGGGAGAGGATAATTTCACTGCGGGCAATCGGGAGTTAAAGGAAGAGGCGGGAGTTGGTGCTCGCGAGTTGCGGTTTTTAAAGAGCATTCATTTGACGCCTTCTTATATGGAGCGAAGCATCGACGTGCTAGTGGCCTGGGATCTCTACGAAGAGTCGTTGCCGGGTGATGAGCCTGAGCCCCTGGCGACCATGGAGTGGCCTCTCGATAATCTGGCCGAGCTGGTTGCGCGAGCTGATGTCAGTGATGGGATTTCGATTACGGCGTTATATATGGCGCGGGATTATTTGCAGTCGTCACCGATCAAGTAGGTGGCGACACTTTTTGTTGTTTTTTGTTTATGGAAAGGTAAAGAGTAAAGGATGAAGGGAATGAGTGTGGATCAGACAGTTGTGAACAAAGAAGTGATGGATAAGGTTGTGGCGCTTTGCCGTCTTGCCGGTGAGGCGATTCTGGAAATCTATGCCCGCAGTGATCTTGGCGTTGAAGTGAAAGCGGATGAGTCGCCACTGACGGCAGCTGATTTGGCAGCCCACCATATATTAGTTGACGGTTTAGAAGGTTTGCTGGAAGGCGTGCCGGTATTGAGCGAGGAAGCGGCAGCGCCGCCTTTTTCAGAGCGTGGCCAGTGGCAGCGTTACTGGATTATCGATCCCCTCGATGGCACTAAAGAGTTTATCAAACGCAGTGGTGAGTTCACGGTAAATGTCGCCCTGGTCGAAAACCATGTGCCAGTTTTGGGTGTGGTGCATGTACCGGTGAGTGGCGTTACCTACACCGGCTTAATCGGCACAGGTGCGCACAAAATTGAAGGTGATCAGCCAGGGCAGGCCATTGCGGTGCGCACGATGGGCGGACGGGGTGGGGCCGATAAGCCGGTGACTGTGGTGGCGAGTCGTAGCCATGGGGCTGGTGCGGTCGATGATTTACTGACGCGTCTGGCGAAAGACCTGGGTCAGACCGATACCTGCAATATGGGTAGCTCGCTGAAGCTGTGTTTGGTCGCCGAGGGCAGTGCCGATATTTATCCGCGACTGGCACCGACTATGGAGTGGGATACAGCGGCAGCGCAGGCGGTGGTCGAAGCGGCAGGTGGCCAGGTATTAAATTTCGACCTCGAACCGCTACGCTACAACCAGAAAGATGAGTTGCTTAATCCTTATTTTTACGTGCTGGGTGACAGCTCTTTCCCTTGGCGAGACTTATTGTCGGGTCTCGAGGTAAAGAGCTAGGCCAGAATTAAAGAAGTAGACCTAAAAAATATCTTCCGGTAGCGAATTGTCAGTTTCAAAAACCTGATCAGGATTGCTGGTGTCTCCATAGGCCGGAAGGTTTTCTTCTCGAAACAGTTCGAAAATACCATTTTTCTCGCTGGGTGAAATTCGCAGCCCGGTTGTTGGGTCAATACGTACAGAGACTAGCCCGGCCGGTTGCGGGTGATGGCGTTGGGGGCGTGTAGCCAGCGCCTTGCTCATATAGTCTATCCATATAGGCAGGGCGGCCGAACCGCCAAACTCTCGACGACCGAGCTTGCGATTGTCATCAAAGCCAAGCCAGGTCGTTGTCACCAGGTCGGGGTTGTAGCCGGAAAACCAGGCGTCCCTCGGGCCATTGGTGGTGCCCGTTTTACCCGCTATATCACTGCGTTTCATTGACCGCGCTTTAGTCGCCGTGCCTCTTTTAACGACATCTTTGAGCATGGAGTCAATTAGGTAGGCGATGCGAGGCTCTAATATGCGCTCTGCGGATGGGCGTGTAGGGGGCGTTGGTTCAATAGCTGAGGCGTTGCTGAGGTCATCCACGTTGTCTTCAATATCGACTTTATCCGTGCAGTCGCGACAGACAATAGGATTCATCGCCTGGAAAATACTGTCCCCGTCACTATCAGTAATACGTTCAATGACGTAGGGCTCAATTTTGTAGCCGCCGTTAGCAAAGGTCGCATAACCACCAGCAATAGCTAATGGTGTGACCGCGTGACTGCCCAGTGCCAGGGATAAGTCGTGGGGTAGTTGCTTTGGGTTAAAGCCGAATTTGGATGCAGTGTTGATGGCATAAGCGATGCCGGTCGATTGCAAAACGCGAATCGATACCAGATTACGGGATAAGTAGAGCGCTTTGCGTAAGCGCGTTGGGCCATAGAATTTGCCGCCGCTGTTCACAGGACGCCACTGGGTCTCGATATTTTTGTCATTAAAGGTAAGAGGGGCATCGTTAATCATACTGGCGGGTGTCATGCCTTTTTCTAAGGCGGCCGAGTAAATAAACGGTTTGAAGTTTGATCCGGGCTGACGCTGCGCCTGGGTTACGCGGTTAAACGGACTTTGATAAAAGTTAAGCCCGCCCGACATCGCTTGTATTGCACCGGTATCGGGGTTGAGGGAGACGAGGGCGGCCTGGGCATCCGGGGTTTGGCTAAGGCGCCACTCTCCGCTGGGAGTGGCTTTGATGCGAATGAGATCGCCAATGGAAAATACTGTGTTTAGGTCCTTAACGGGAGCACTTCGTTTGTTTTCTGAAATGTATGTCCTTAGACCTTTTAATGCATCTGCACTACTGAGTGTGATGCTGGGATTGTTCCGGCTTTGAAGAGTGATACTGTTAGTGTCTACAAGGGTAACAATAGCGGGTTCCAGGCCCTGGCCGGGAGGAGTGCTTTGCAAAGCGCTCTGCCACTGTGCTGGTGTCTCGAAATGTGCTTCGGGGCCACGATAACCATGTCGCCAGTCGTAGCTGAGCAGTCCATTTGCTAGAGCTTGATCGGCGTAACTTTGCAGGGTGCTATCAATGGTTGTAAACACTGAAAACCCAGACGTGTAGGTTGAGGGGCCGAGTAGATCTACCGCAGCTTGTCTTGCTATTTCGGCAATGTAGGGGGCGTCGTAATCTTTTAACGAGCCGTGGTATTCAGCTGTAATCGTATGGCTTCTTGCTGTCTCGAGTGCTGTTCGGTCAATATGCCCGAGCTTATACATGCGCCCGAGTATCCAATTGCGCCGTGTCAGTGCACGTTCCGGATTAATAATGGGGTTAAACCTTGAAGGGGCCTTTGGCAGCCCGGCGATCATTGCCATTTGAGCAAGAGAAAGTTCGCTGATAGATTTACCGTAGTACGTCATAGCGGCAGCTTCTACGCCGTAGGAGCGATTGCCGAGATAAATTTTGTTCGCGTAAAGCGCGAAAATATCATCTTTTTTCAGCTCATCTTCAATACGCAAGGCGAGTAATATTTCATTGAATTTACGGATGAAACTCTGTTCTCGAGTAAGGAAGAAGTTTCTGGCCAGTTGCATGGTGATGGTACTGCCGCCGGTTTGTATATGCCCCGTGGTGATCAATTCCAGAGCCGCACGGGCCAAGCCCTTAAAATCGACGCCAATGTGGGAATAGAAGCCGTCATCTTCGGCTGATAGGACGGCTTCAACGAAAAGGGCTGGCATTGCGTCGAAACTGATTGGTGTCCGACGTTTTTCGCCAAACTCACCAATAAGTTTCAGGTCTTGTGAATAAACTCTCAAAGGTGTCTGCAGTTTGACGGTTCTGAGGGTTTCAACCGAGGGTAATTTCGGACTAAGGTAGAGGTACAAGCTGGTAGTGACGATTAGTGCGCCGCCCAGTGCTGGAATAGCCAGCAGATAAAAAAAGCGAAGCATTAAGATTGAAAGATGTTTCATGGTTCGGACTTAGTCAGCTTGTAGGGGTGTGTCACATTATAGTGCTAAGCCGCTGGTGATTTGTACTTGAAAAGTTACGATATATAGTTAAAGTACATTGTTATTAACTTTGCTTAACAGTAGGAATTAGAAAATAAAAATGGGAATTTTTAGTTTTCTGGATAAACAAACAAAGCCTGTACTTGGGATTGATATCACATCATCTACAGTCAAGTTACTTGAACTGAGCCGAGTCGGTGATCGTTACCGGGTGGAAAGCTACCTGGTTCGACCTTTGCCCCAAAGTGCCGTTGTTGAGAAAAATATCAACGATGTGGATGCTCTGGAGGAAACCATCAGTAAGGTGGTGGCTCAGGCGAAGCCGAAGACTCTGGATGCGGCTGTATCGGTAGCGGGCTCTGCGGTGATTACTAAGGTCATTGAGATGCCTGCTGATTTAAGTGATCAGGGTATGGAGTCACAATTGTCTCTCGAAGCTGACCAATACATCCCCTACCCACTGGATGAGGTTGCACTGGATTACGAGGTGATAGGCCCATCCGAGGTGAACCCTGACCAGGTTGATGTTTTGTTGGCAGCCTGCCGTCGTGAAAATGTCGATTTACGTGTTGAGGCCTTGAGTGCAGCAGGTCTAACGCCAAAGATTGTTGATGTTGAGGTGTTTGCGATTGAGCGAGCATTCCATCTAATCACCGAGCAGCTGGAGAATCTGGGAGAGCAAGTTGTTGCCATTGCCGATATTGGTGCGACGATGCTGACTTTAAGTGTTCTTGTTGAAGGAAAAACCTTGTACACAAGAGAGCAGCTTTTTGGTGGTAGGCAGGTTACGGAGGAAATTCAACGCCGTTATGGCCTGTCTTTCGAAGAGGCAGGGCAAGCAAAGAAGCAAGGGGGCTTACCAGAAGATTATGAAGCGGAAATTATTGAGCCCTTTAAAGAAGCTTTGATTCAGCAGATTTCTCGATCACTACAGTTTTTCTTCTCCTCAAGCCAATACAACTATGTTGATCAGTTGGTCTTGGCTGGTGGCGTAGCCGCAACCGAAGGCTTGCGAGATGAAGTGGAAGAAAAACTTGGGTTGCCTACTGTAATTGCTAATCCGTTTGCCAATATGGCAGTTGGTAGCAAGGTTGATGCAGTGGCGCTGGCAATGGATGCGCCGGCTATGATGATAGCTGCAGGATTGGCACTGAGGAGTTTCGAATAGCTATGGCGAATGTGAATTTACTTCCCTGGCGGGAATTGCAGAGACAGGAAAAGAAAAAAGAATTTTTGATTATTCTAGGCATGGTGGCGGCAGTTGCATTGCTATTAGCCGTTGCTTGGGGGCATTGGGTTCAAGTTCAGGTTGGCTGGCAGGGCGAGCGAAATAGTCTGTTAACAACAGAAATAGCTGTGCTTGATGAGAAGGTGACGGAGATTAAAGAACTTAAATTAAGGCGTCAGCAAGTTCTTGAGCGAATGGAGGTCATTAAAGATCTGCAGGGCAATCGGCCTGGCGTTGTTAAAGTTTTTGATGAGTTTGTTCGCTCGGTTCCCGACGGTGTCTTTTTTACAGAATTTAATCGAACGGCTGAAAAAATATCTTTAGTCGGGTTTGCCGAATCGAATAACCGAATTTCGACATTAATGCGTCAGCTTGATGCTTCTGAGCGGTTTAAAGAACCAAACCTCACTAAAGTCGAAGCCGACGATACTCTCGGAGAGCAAGGTAGCCGGTTTGAGCTTCAAGTTGTAGTGGAAAAAGTCGAAACTGAAAATGATGAGGGGGCGCAATAGTGGCGAACGCGAAGGGTGAGTTTCAACTAAATAAGCTAGATGTCTCCGAACTTGATTATGACAATATTGGTGTTTGGCCCATTCTTTTCAAGGCAATTCTTGGGGGTTCACTTTTTGTCGTTATTGTTATTTTAGGTTACTTCTTACATGTGAAGGATTTGTATCTTTCGCTGGAGTCAGTAACAGCGAAAGAAGTGACACTTCGAGCAACATATCAGGAGAAGGCTTTTCAGGCGGCTAATCTAGATTCTTACCGCCAGCAGATGGTTGAGGTTGAAGAGTCTTTCGGTACATTGCTGGCGCAATTGCCTGGTGATACCGAAGTGCCTGGTTTGTTGGAAGATATTACGGAGATTGGTTACGGGAGTAGTTTGGATATTAAAACTATCTCTCTCGAGCAAGAGCAGTCTGAAGAGTTTTATGTTGCGCTACCTATCAAGGTCATTGCAGAGGGCGAGTACCACGATGTTGGGACATTTATCAGCGGTGTTGCTGGTTTGCCTAGAATTGTTACTTTGCATGATTACTCCATGAAGGCGAGTGAAGAGGGAAGCCGACTGATTTTTGAAGTCAGTGCAAAAACCTATCGATATAAAGGTCAGGAAGAATAAGAATGGATACCAGCATTACAGTTAGAGCGGTAGCGATGATGTTGGCCTTTGGCCTGCTCGTCGGTTGCGGTGGTGAGCAGCATGAAGATTTGCGGGTGTTTATGGAGAGTGCGAAGACTCAGCCAGTTGGTGAAATTGAGCCGTTGCCTACTTTTCGCCCTTATCAAACGTTTCGTTACAGTGCGATTGCTTTACGTAGCCCATTTGACAAGCCCTTGTCGGCTATTGCCAAAGAAGACTCTTCGGGCAGGTTGGCAGTAGAGCCGGATGAACATCGTAAAAAAGAATATCTTGAAGGGTTCAACTTTTCGGCGTTCTCGTTGGTTGGTGTGATTGATCAAGGTGGCACCACCTGGTCACTGGTTGACGATGGTGATGGAGGTGTGCACAGGACGGCGATTGGTAATTATCTGGGAAAAAACCACGGCAAGATTACGGGCGTCTCAGATACTCGGATGGAAGTACTTGAAATTGTCCCTGATGGGAAAGGTGGCTGGGTAGAACGACCTAGAACGTTGGCCCTCAAGGGGAGCAATTAATGAGAAATGTTGAGGAGTTAGGCATGAGTGTTATCAAACAGTTGACAGGGGTTCTGTCAAAGACTGTGGTGGCTGTTATCGCAAGTTTAATCTTGTCTCAGGCTGCTATTGCAGAAACAGCAACTGTTGATGATATTAGTTTTTCGGCATTACCTGGGGGGCGGTTTGAAATTAAACTTGATGCTGCAAGCGGTTTACCTCAGCCGAAAAGTTATTCGATTGATTCTCCTGCTCGAATCGTCCTTGAGTTTGACGATACATCGAGCTCTCTGGAGAAGAAAAAATATCCTCTGGCTTTTGATAATGCCCAGAGCGTAGTGGTGCTCAGCGCTGGTGGTAAAACTCGCTTGATTGTTAACCTGCAGGATCCTGTTGGTTTTGAAACTTTTCAGGATGAAGGCGGGATGAGGTTGCTTATTGGCGCTTCTGGTGGTGCTTCGCTTGTAGAGAAGAGCGATGCCCCTTCATTCGACGTGTCGTCAAAAACAGCGAGTGCGGGTGCAGAACCTGGAAAAGCGATTACTGACGTTGATTTTAGACGCGGGGAAAATGGAGAAGGATTGGTTTCTATTGGGCTAGCAGACCCTAATGCCACAATAGATGTCAGCCAGGTTGGTCAAACGGTTGTTCTTAGTTTTTATCGGACTAGTTTGCCCGAGGCTTTAAATCGAAAATTGGATGTCGTTGATTTTGCCACGCCAATTACAACTATTGACAGTCAGGTGGATGGCGCTACGACCAAGATCGTGATTGCTGCTACAGGTGAATATGATTATTTGGCCTATCAGGCAGACAATCGCTATGTTGTTAGCGTGAAGCGCCCGTCAAAAGAAGAGCTTGAGGAAAGAAAGTCTCGGTTTGAATTTACGGGTGAAAAGCTATCGCTGAATTTTCAGGATATTGAAGTGAGGTCGGTTTTACAGTTAATTGCCGATTTTACTGACCTTAATTTGGTCGCTAGCGATACCGTTGTTGGTAATATTACCTTGCGTTTGAGGAATGTGCCCTGGGATCAGGCGCTGGAAATCGTTTTAAAGTCCAAGGGTCTGGATAAGCGGCAAGAAGGAAATGTTCTTCTTGTTGCGCCTGCAGTAGAAATTGCCGAACGAGAGCGCTTGCAGGTTGAGGCAAATAAACAATTAGTTGAGCTTGCTCCACTAGTGACGGAATTCGTTCGTATAAAATATGCGGATGCTAGAGAGTTGTTTGACTTATTTAATGCTGATGATAGTGGCGGTAGTGGTGGCGATGATGATGAAAATGCAACATCGAGCATTTTATCTGAACGGGGTACCGCTATTGTTGATGAAAGAACGAATACAATTATTTTGACGGATGTTCAAGATAAAATTGATGATTTTTATCGACTGGTTAAAGTGATAGACATCCCTGTAAGGCAGGTGGAAATTGAGGCGAGAATAATAATTGCCAGTACTGATTTTAGAAAGGAGGTCGGTGTAAGGTGGGGTATTGCGGGCGTTAGAAATCCCGGTGATGATACTTTTATGTTCGGAGGGCGTAGGAATATCATGGATAGTGATCCTGGTAATCCGGCCGAATTTTTTGGGGGCGTTCCTGATGCGGCCCTGGATATTTCTGAGAGCCTTGGTGTGGATTTAGGGGTGAGCAACCCTGCAGGTAGCTTGGCGCTTGGCTTGTTAAAAGATGACACTTTCATTGATCTTGAATTAAGTGCGCTTGAAAATGATGGTTTTGGTGAAATTCTATCCCAGCCAAAGCTAATAACGGGTGACAAGCAGAAGGCTATTATTAAAGCGGGTAGTGAAATCCCCTATCAGTCGGGTACATCGAGTGGTGAGACAGATATTGAATTTCGAGAGGCAGTGTTAAAGCTAGAAGTGACACCTCAAATTACGCCTGATAATCGAGTGATAATGGATTTGATTATCAATCAGGATACGATTGGTGAAATTGTACCCACGTCAAATGGCGGTTCTGAGCCAACTATCGATGTGACAGAAATTGAAACAAAGGTACTAGTGGGCGATGGGCAGACCCTAGTATTAGGTGGTATTTTCCAAATGGAAGAGCTCAAAGGTGTAGAGAAAGTGCCGGTATTGGGTGATATTCCTTACATTGGCCGGTTGTTCCGAAAAAATATCTCAGATCATACTAAGCGTGAAATACTGATATTCATAACACCTAGGATTATTAGCGATCCTTTACTTGACCGATGAATGATCAGGCCCCTGTATTTCTTGTAGGACCGATGGGTGCGGGTAAAACAACCATCGGCCGACACCTTGCCCGTTTACTTGGTAAATCGTTTGTGGATCTCGATCTGGAAATTGAACAGAGTTGTGGTGCTGACATTGCCTGGATATTTGATGTTGAGGGTGAAGCGGGTTTTCGCAAGAGGGAATCTACAATGCTTCGCGAGGTGGCAGGTCGCAGCAACATGGTGATTGCCACGGGTGGGGGCGTTGTACTCGATAGTGAAAATAGGGTGTTGTTAAATCGCAGTGGCACTGTTGTTTATCTTTCAGTTGCAGCTAAAGTACTTTACAACCGGATGCAGCAAGATACTAAAAGGCCCTTGTTGCAAGTCAGTGATAAGAAAGCAATGATCGACAGTATTGTTAAGGAGAGAGAGCCTCTTTATCGAGAAATTGCTGACATCGTTTTTGATGGGCATAAGAAAACCCCCGCCGCTTCAGCTCAGGAGCTCGCATCGCTTATTCGCGAACAGGCTTGAATAGCTTTAAACCCTGATTCAAGCTCCTGTTGCTGTGCTAAAATTGCCACCCGGTAACTTTTAGCTTATATCCCATGAATGTATTAACCGTTGAGCTTGGCGAACGCAGCTACCCGATCATGATCGGCTGTAAGCTGTCTTGCAGTACCCGTCCTTTGGCACCCTATATAAAGGGTGAGCAAGTGATGGTTGTAAGCAATGAGACGGTTGCGCCTTTCTATCTTGAAAAATTATTGGCAACTATCGATGTGCGCACGCTTGACTCTTTGGTTTTGCCGGATGGAGAGCAATACAAAACACTGGACACGCTCAATACTATTTTCGATGCTTTGCTAGAACACCGGCATGATCGTTCGACGACGCTGATTGCGCTGGGTGGTGGCGTGGTTGGTGATATTACTGGGTTTGCCGCAGCGTGCTATCAGCGGGGTGTTAACTTTATTCAGATACCGACGACCCTATTGGCTCAAGTTGACTCCTCTGTTGGCGGCAAAACAGCGGTCAACCACCTTTTGGGTAAAAACATGATTGGTGCTTTTCATCAGCCCCAGTGTGTATTGATTGATGTTGAAACCCTACAGACCTTGCCTGATCGGGAGTACCGCGCAGGTCTGGCAGAAGTTATAAAATACGGCCTTATTACAGATTTAGATTTTTTTGTCTGGCTCGAAAAACATATGCCGAGCCTGTTGGCCAGAGAAGATAAGGCTGTTTTGTATGCTATTGAACGCTCTTGCCGCTTGAAAGCTAAAGTTGTGAGTGAAGATGAGCGTGAGAGCGGGCTGCGGGCTATCCTTAATCTGGGGCATACTTTCGGCCATGCTATTGAGACTCATGAGGGCTATGGAGAGTGGCTTCATGGTGAGGCGGTAGCGGCAGGTATGTGTATGGCTGCAGACCTGTCTATGCGTCTCGGCTGGATCTCGAGTGCTGATCACACAAGGGTGGTTGATTTGATGAAGCAGGCTGGCTTGCCAACGGCACCACCTAATATTACTGTTGAGCAATTCCTGAATTTAATGGCCGTTGATAAAAAAGCATTGGCTGGCCAAGTTCGTCTGGTGCTTCTTGAGCAGCTTGGCAAGGCTGTAATTACAGCTGATTATGGATCTGATCGTTTGTTAGCGACCTTATCCGCCAGCTGACCTAAAAAAGACAAGTTTGTCCCCCTGCTGTTCGGCGTGTAGAATATCCCACCTTTTGTGCGAACCCTCTTTGATTTTTTAGGGGCTTTTGCTTTCTAATTCACTGTTATAAAAGAGTTTTTTATGGCAAACGGCTTATATCGTTTGGATGAGTTTCGCGATAACTGCGGCTTTGGTCTGATTGCTCATACCAAAGGTCAGAGTAGTCATCGCCTGTTGCAAACCGCAATAGAAGCGCTGACCTGTATGACCCATCGGGGCGGTATCGCCGCAGATGGCAAAACGGGCGATGGCTGTGGTTTGTTACTTCAGAAGCCGGATGATTTTTTGCGTAGCGTGGCTCTTGAGGCCTGCGCTGCTGATCTGCCCGCGTTATATGCCGTTGGTGTAATGATGCTCAATCAGGATGAGGGCTGTCGTGCGCAATCAAAATCTGTAATTGCCGAGGAGTTAGCACGTCAGGGCCTGGTGCTAGCGGGCTGGAGAGAAGTGCCAACGGATCCCGAGTGCTTGGGGCCTATCGCCCTTGAAACACTGCCGATGATTGAGCACCTGTTTATTGCTGCTCCCGAGGGAATGGAAGATAAGCAGTTTGATGCCCGACTTTTTATTGCCCGCCGCCATATTGAAAACCGTCTGGCAGAAGATAAGTCCTTTTATATAGCGAGTTTCTCGGCAACAGTCATTTGCTACAAAGGGCTGATGATGCCGGTTGATTTGCCGCATTTTTATAAAGATCTTTCAGATCCTCGTTTGGAGACAGCCATTTGTGTCTTCCATCAGCGCTTTTCAACCAATACTCTTCCCAAATGGCCACTGGCCCAGCCGTTTCGGATGCTGGCTCACAACGGTGAGATCAATACTATTTTGGGTAATAGAAACTGGTCCGTTGCCAGAACACCCAAGTTCAAGTCACCACTGTTGCCCGATCTTAATGATGTGACGCCGCTGGTTAATCGTACGGGCTCAGACTCTTCAAGCCTCGATAATATGCTGGAGCTGTTGGCGATAGGCGGTATGCCTTTGCACCGTGCTGTACGGATGTTGATACCACCGGCCTGGAACAATGTTGAAGATAGAGACCCCAGTGAACGCGCCTTTTTTGAATATCAGTCTATGCACATGGAGCCCTGGGATGGGCCAGCTGGCCTGGTAATAACTGACGGGCGCTACGCGATTTGTGCCCTTGACCGCAACGGTTTGCGGCCTTCACGTTGGGTATTAACCGACGATGACATTATCACGGTTGCCTCAGAAGTTGGGGTTTATGATTATGAGCCTGAAAATGTCGTTGCTAAAGGCCGCCTTGGGCCTGGTGACATGCTATCTATCGACGTTGTTGAAGGTTTGATTGAAACTCGGGAGGAGATTGATGATCGTCTTTCCCGTGAGCTGCCCTACAAAAAGTGGTTGAAAGCCGGTGTTCGCGCTATTGAATCAACCATGGATGAAGATGGTATTGAGCTGGAGGGTAGTCTGTCTCGCGAGCAGATTAATACCTATATGAAGCTTTATGGCGTGTCCTTTGAAGACCGCAATCAGGTGATGAGCCCCCTTGCTGAGGGCGGCCAAGAGGCAACGGCATCAATGGGTGATGACTCCCCCTTGGCCGTGCTGTCCCAGCAAAATCGTAGCTTGTACGACTATTTTCGCCAGCAATTTGCCCAGGTAACGAATCCGCCGATCGACCCTTTGCGTGAAGCCATCGCGATGTCGTTGAGCACTCAGTTGGGTAAAGAGCTGAATATATTTGAGCAAGATGCGGACCATGCCATTCGCATTAATCTCAACAGTCCCGTGCTGTCACCGCGTAAATACTATGCGCTGAAATTTAATGACCACGAGGCTTTCCCGGTACAGAAGTTCGATTTGAACTACGACCCCGAGAAAAAAGATCTCCGTCAGGCGATTACGGATCTTTGTGCAGAGGTGGAGCAGGCGGTTCGAAATGGCAAGGTGATTTGCATCTTGTCGGATCATGACATTGCCGAGAATAAACTCCCTATTCAGATGCTGTTTGCCGTGGGTGCTGTTCACAATCACCTTATCAAGACCGAGCTACGTTGTGACGCTAACCTTATTGCCAGCACCGGTAGTGCCCGTGATTCCCATCAAATAGCAGCCTTAATTGGTTGTGGTGCCTCCGCTGTTTACCCCTATCTCAGCTTTCATGTGCTTTGTGACATGATTGAAAGTGGTGAGTTGAGCTGTAGTGTTGATGCGGCCTTTAAGAATTATCGCCGTGGCATCAATAAAGGCTTGATGAAAATCCTTTCGAAGATGGGTATTTCGACCATCACCTCTTACCGTGGCGCTGTTTTGTTTGAAGCTGTGGGCTTGTGTGATGATGTTGTCGACCTCTGTTTTCCCGGTATTGTTAGCCGTATTCAGGGCGCAAGCTTTAGTGATTTTGAGGGGGATCAGCAAGCATTGTCCAAGAATGCCTGGCTCGCTCGCAAGCCAATCGCCCCCGGCGGTTTACTGAAATATATTCATGGCCAGGAATATCACGCCTTTAATCCCGATGTAGTGCAGGCTCTGCACAAGGTTGTGCGCAGTGGCGATTATGCTGACTGGCGCGCTTACGCCGATTGCGTGAACCAGCGGCCGATAGCATCGTTGCGCGACATGATGCAGTTGAAAACGGATGGCGCCAGCATTGAGCTGGATGCTGTTGAGCCAGCCTTAGATATTGTTAAACGCTTTGATTCGGCCGGTATGTCGCTGGGGGCGCTGTCTCCAGAAGCTCACGAAGCTCTGGCTGAAGCTATGAATAGCCTGGGCGGGCGCTCGAACTCGGGTGAAGGTGGCGAAGACCCCGTGCGCTATGGCACGCTGAAAAGCTCGAAAATCAAACAGGTCGCCTCGGGGCGCTTTGGCGTTACCCCGCATTATTTAGTCAATGCTGAGGTGATACAAATTAAAGTGGCCCAGGGTGCTAAGCCCGGTGAAGGCGGTCAACTACCCGGTGGCAAGGTCAATCAGTTAATTGCCACGTTGCGCTTTTCAGTGCCGGGCGTAACGTTGATTTCACCGCCGCCCCATCACGATATTTATTCGATTGAAGATTTGGCTCAGCTGATCTTTGATTTAAAGCAAGTGAATCCCCAGGCGCTAATCTCCGTTAAGTTAGTGTCTCGCCCCGGTGTAGGCACTATTGCTGCCGGTGTGGCGAAGGCCTATGCGGATATGATTACCATTTCCGGTTACGACGGTGGTACAGCGGCTAGCCCCCTGACCTCGATTCGCTATGCCGGTTCGCCCTGGGAGCTGGGCCTTGCCGAAACGCATCAAACTCTGCGGGCAAATGACCTGCGCGGCAAGGTTCGCGTGCAGGCTGATGGTGGGTTGAAAACCGGCCTCGATGTCGTTAAAGCAGCTATTTTAGGTGCCGAAAGTTTTGGTTTTGGCACCGCGCCGATGGTGGCTCTGGGTTGTAAATACCTGCGCATCTGTCACTTAAACAACTGTGCCACGGGTGTTGCGACGCAGAACCAGGAGCTGCGTGATGGCTACTATAAAGGCACGGTTGAAATGGCGAAAAACTTCTTCCTCTTTGTGGCGGAAGAAGTTCGTGAATGGTTAGCGGTTCTCGGTGTGGCCACTTTGCAGGAGCTGATCGGCCGGGTTGATTTACTCGAATTACTGCCTGGTGTTACTGCACGTCAGGGGCAGCTGGATTTGTCGCCCATTGTTCACACTGATGAGTTACTGGAGTCAAAGCCGCAGTTTTGCCAACAGGATAGAAATGCCCCCTGGGATAAAGGTTTATTGGCAGAGCAAATGGTGACAGACATGTTGCCGGCCATAGAATCTAAAACTGGTGGACGTTTTGAATATTCAGTGTCGAATTGCGATCGCTCCATCGGCGCGCGTTTGAGTGGTGAAATTGCACGACGTCATGGTAATCAGGGTATGGCTGCAACGCCGATTGAGCTGCGCTTGTCCGGCGTCGCTGGGCAATCTCTGGGTGCCTGGAATGCTGGAGGGCTGGATATTTATCTTGACGGTGATGCTAACGATTATGTTGGTAAAGGCATGGCGGGGGGCAAAATTGTTCTTACGCCACCGCAGGATAGTCAGTTTCCCAGTCACAAAACGCCAATTATGGGTAACACCTGTTTATACGGTGCGACCGGTGGTCGTTTATATGCGTCGGGTCGAGCCGGTGAGCGTTTCGCCGTACGTAACTCGGGTGCTCATACTGTGGTTGAAGGTGCGGGTGACCACTGCTGTGAATATATGACCGGTGGTGTCGTTACCGTTCTGGGGCCAACGGGTTACAACTTTGGTGCTGGTATGACGGGTGGCTTTGCCTATGTACTGGACATGGAACACAAGTTTTATGACCGCGTTAATATGGAGTTGGTTGAGCTGAGTCGCATTATCACTGAGCCTTTGGAGAATCATCGCCATTATTTGCGCGAGGTGATTGAGGGTTTCGTCGAGGCGACAGGCAGTGAATGGGGTGCGACTATTTTGGAAGATTTCGCCGATTATGTGGCGAAATTTTGGCTGGTGAAGCCCAAATCTGCATCCTTGAGTGGTTTACTGGCGACGACCCGAGCTCGTCCAGAATAAGCTGATGAATGTGAGTAATAGCATAAAGAATCAAGGTGGTAATAATGGCTGAACGGCCCAACAATGATTTCCAGTTTCTCGATCTAAAAAGAGAAGATCCGAGCAAAAAGTCGATTCAAACACGCACCACTGGTTACGCTGAAATCTATGAGCCCTTTGAAAAGGTTGACGCTCAAGAACAGGCCCACCGTTGCTTGGATTGTGGGAACCCTTACTGTGAATGGAAGTGCCCTGTGCACAACTATATTCCCAATTGGCTGAAGCTGGCGACAGATGGCAACATTATTGAAGCAGCCGAGCTGAGTCATCAGACGAATACTTTGCCAGAAATCTGCGGTCGGGTTTGCCCTCAGGATCTGCTTTGTGAAGGTGCTTGTACTCTCAATGAAGACTTTGGTGCAGTGACTATTGGCAGTGTTGAAAAATACATTACCGATACCGCGTTAGCGATGGGTTGGCAGCCTGACTTGTCCAATGTTACCGCTACGGGCAAACGCGTTGCTATTGTTGGTGCCGGACCTGCAGGTTTAGGTTGTGCCGACGTGTTGGCGCGCAACGGTGTCGCCTCCGTTGTATTTGATAGCCACCCTGAAATAGGGGGTTTACTAACGTTTGGTATTCCCGAGTTTAAATTAGAAAAATCAGTGATGGTTAAACGTCGCGAAGTGTTTGAGGCTATGGGTATTGAGTTTCGCCTGAATACTGAGATCGGCAAGGATGTAATGTTCGATAGCTTGCTGGAAGAGTTCGATGCAGTTTTTCTCGGCATGGGCACTTACACGCCGATGAAAGGCGGTTTTCCCGGTGAAGATATGGACGGCGTGTACGATGCGTTGCCGTATTTGATTGGCAACGTAAATCAGAATCAAGGTTGGTCCCAGAAAAACAACCAATTTGTTGATACGGCAGGTAAAAAAGTTGTGGTGCTGGGTGGCGGTGATACGGCGATGGACTGTAATCGCACCGCTATACGACAGACCGCGAGTAGTGTCAGTTGTGTGTATCGTCGGGATGAGGCGAATATGCCCGGTTCACGCCGTGAAGTGGCCAACGCTAAAGAGGAGGGGGTTAACTTTCTGTTTAATCGCCAGCCGATTGAAATTGTTGGGGAGGGTAGTGTTACGGGTATTAAGGTTGTTGAAACCCGTCTTGGTGAGCCCGATGAAAATGGTCGTCGTCGTCCCGAGCCGATCGAAGGTAGCGAGCAAATCATCCCTGCCGATATTGTCCTCGTCGCCTTTGGTTTTCAACCGAGCCCGGCCAGCTGGTTTGTCGAGCATGATATTGCTATTAATAGCTGGGGTGGCGTTAATGCGGCCGAAGCACAAAAGTATAAGTTTCAAACCTCGAATGCCAAAGTTTTTGCTGGCGGAGATATGGTCAGAGGGTCTGACCTTGTGGTAACTGCCATTTGGGAAGGTCGTCAGGCCGCTGAAGGAATACTGGATTATCTTAATGTCTGAATTAAAGAATGACCGTTTTCTAAGAGCTTTACTGCGCCAACCTGTTGATGCTACGCCAGTGTGGATGATGCGCCAGGCCGGGCGTTATCTCCCTGAATACCGTGCCGTGCGGGCAAAGGCCGGTGACTTCATGTCGGTTTGCACTAACCCTCAGTTAGCGTGTGAGGTGACTTTGCAGCCACTTGAGCGTTTTCCTCTCGATGCAGCGATCTTATTTTCGGATATTTTAACCATCCCTGATGCCATGGGGCTGGGGTTGTATTTTGAAGAGGGCGAAGGCCCGCGCTTCCGTAAGCTTGCGGATACTGCGAAAGCCATCGAAGCCCTGCCGGTGATCGATGCCGCTCAAGACCTTCCTTATGTGCTCGATGCTGTTCGTCTGATTCGCCGTGAACTCAACGGTAGCGTACCGCTAATTGGCTTCTCGGGTAGCCCCTGGACACTAGCAACCTATATGATCGAGGGCGGCAGCAGTAAAGATTTCGCCAAGATAAAAACAATGCTCTACACCAACCCTGAATTACTGCATGTGCTATTGGAAAAGCTGGCGTCCTCTGTCATCGACTACCTCAATGCCCAAATTGAAGCGGGCGCCCAAGCGGTACAAATTTTTGACACCTGGGGTGGTGCGCTGGGCGATAGAGCTTATCGTGAGTTTTCTCTGCAATACATGGAAAAAATTGTCAGGGGTTTACATAAAGAAGCAGAAGGTCGAGAGGTTCCCATTATCCTGTTTACCAAAAATGGTGGTGGGTGGCTTGAGACAATTGCCGATAGCGGTTGTCATGCCATTGGCGTTGACTGGACGCAAGATATAGGCGCTGCTCGTCAGCGTGTGGGTCAGAAAGTCGCCCTGCAGGGGAATATGGATCCCGCTGTTCTACGTGCTCCCGTGCACGTTATAGAAAATGAAGTTGCTACTATTCTTAAGTGCTACGGTTCGGGAACAGGGCACGTGTTTAACCTTGGGCATGGAATTACCCCCGATATAGATCCCAATCATGCAGCCGCATTTATTGACGCAGTTCATACTTTATCTGTGAAGTATCACCAGTAATCACAAAAGCTGAAATCGTTTGTCGCGAATTTAAACCGATTGCCTATACCATCTTGTAAATAATTGGGGTGATATTACTCTTGATGACAGCAACTGACGCTCCTGGTCACTTGCGGACATTTTTTTATTGTTCATTGTGAAATGATGAATAAACAAGAGTACGAGAGTGTGAATCATGGCCATTAAACAAGTTCAAGTGGAAGTCGACAGTCTGGTGCTGGGGATGTATATCTCGCGTCTCGATCGCCCGTGGTCTCAGACACCGTTTACCCTTCAGGGCTTTTATCTCCGATCACCCGGGGAGATAACGCAGTTACAGACTTATTGTCATCACGTATTCATTGATATTCAGAAAGGGAGAGCCCCTCTCGATACTGTTGTGCAACCCGTTAGTTCAGGGCAGCCGAAAAAAGTACGGTATGGCTCATTGGATAAATCGGCTGTTCGAGGTGGGGAAAGAGCAGTAAAGAAGAGTAAAGAGCAAACTGCTTCTGCTCCCATCATTGTACGCAAAGGTTTTTATCAAACACGTTCTCCTCTTCGTAAAGAGGCTGTACAGGCGAAAAAAATTGTTAATCGTTTGAAGGGCACCCTGACCCTTGTTGTTAAACAAATGGGTCGTGGTAGAAAGGTGGATTATGGGCGCCTAAAAGAGAGTGTTGGCGACATGGTTGATAGCGTGCTGCGTTGCCCAGATGCCTTTACCTGGCTGGTTCGTCTCCGTGAGCAAGATGAACACAGTTATGACCACAGCCTTCGCTCCGCGTTATGGGCGGTTCAATTTGCCCGCTATGTTGGTATGCCAAAAGATGAAATAGCTGTTCTGTGTATGGGCACGTTGTTAAAGGATGTTGGTAAGGCAAAGCTCTCTAATAGGTTGCTGCGTAAAGAAAAGCGAAGCGATGCTGAAGAGAGGGAATACCAAAAGCATGTTTCCTATGGTGTGGAATTGCTGAGGGATTCCCGTCAGGTTGAGCCGCGTGTTATCTCAGTGGTCCGCTATCAATCAGAGCGTAACGATGGCTCTGGTTACCCAGAGGGGCTCGCTGGAGGGAAAATTCCTCTGTTAGCCAGAATTGCTGGAATTGCCAGTACTTACGATAGTATTTGTTATCCGCGAGAATCATCGGACCCTTTGGCGCCATCTCGTGCCGTTGGTGTCTTGTACAGTATGCGGGATAAAGAGTTTTCTGATGATCTTGTGGTGAGTTTCATTCAATCGATAGGTTTATACCCGACGGGTACGCTGGTTGAGTTAACCACGGGGGATATTGGCGTGGTTACTGAGCAGCATCCGAAGTCGCGGTTGACACCTAAAGTCGCGGTATTAGGTCGAGAGGGTGATGAGCTTACAGATGCAGTAACGGTTGTTGACCTCAAAGATGATGAGAAAACGCGCTGTACGCTGGGTAGTCAACAGGTGGATAGTGATGGCTTGATTGAGCGGGTCGCCATTGCTCGCGATTTAGAGCCGGGGGGTTATGATGTTGATCTTTCAAAAATTGCCCATCTCTTTATCAATAAAGAATTAGGTCGCTCCGGGGGCTTCTTATCGGGTTGGCGTCAACGTCATCACTCCAATTATTAACACCTAAATTGTAGTATAGGGTTAAGCTAAGCTTAGGCGTTCTCCCATCGAAATTTTGTCACCGTGAGCTAATTGCTTGTCGAAGGTGATTGATTCACTAAATAAAAGCACAACAGTAGAGCCAAACTTAAAGCGGCCGAGCTCATCGGCGCGTTCGAGGATTATTGGCTGTTCTGAGAAAGACTCTACGGCGCGAGTGGCTGGAGGGTAATGCTTTTTCCAGAGGGTTTCTATGCCTGCGACCAACATGGCGCCCACTAAAATAACAGCCATTTTCCCCTGGCTTGTTTCAAAAATGCAGACCAGACGTTCATTCCGGGCAAACAGTTCTGGAATTCCATTGGCTGTTGCTTGATTAACAGAAAATAATTTGCCGGGGATATAACGTGTTTCGATAAGTCGCCCACCCCAGGGCATGTGTACTCGGTGATAGTCGCTGGGAGACAAATAAATAGTGGCGAAGCTGCCGCCCGAAAACTCAGAGGCCAGAGTGTAATCATTTCCGAGTAAGCGACTTGTTGTGTAGCTCTGGCCTTTGGCCTGAATGAATTGATCATTGATGATCGAACCAAACTGGCTGAGAATGCCATCAGCAGGGGAGATTACAGTGCTTACCTGATCGCATATCGGTCGTGCATTAGGTTTCAGTGAGCGCGTAAAAAAATCATTAAAGCTGGCGTATTGCTCAGGCTGTTCACGCTCAGCAATGGAAAGGTCGATGTTATAGGTGCGGATAGCCTGGCGAATTAGCAGGTTTTTAAGCCAGGGTGTTTTGGCCTCGGCAACTTTGCCGATGAGCCGAGAGAGTTGGTGCTGGGGCATTATCTTTTGAAAGAGAAAGAAAATCTTATCAGAATAATTGGGCATGGGCTTTAATCGAGCTCTACGGCTGGTCTCAGATGAGTGAGTGTTGATCAGTGCTACATCATTAAATATTGGGTTGTGCTGGTGGGGGAGGCTTACTCTTCTATTCGCTTGTCAGACTCTGCTTAATGAGCTGGTAGCTCTGCATCCTTTGTGGGGATATTTTACCTGCTTCAAGTGCGCTTTGCAGTGCGCAGCCTGGGTCATTCTGGTGGCGACAATCTCGAAACTTACAATGGCCAAGCAAGGGGCGGAATTCGATAAAGCCCTGAGCGATGTCGCCCTCGTCAAGATGAATGAGTCCGAATTCGCGGATACCCGGTGAATCAATCAGCTGGCCGCCACCGGGCAGGAAGAATAAATTAGCAGTGGTCGTGGTATGCCGGCCCTTAGTGTGAGCTTCTGAAAGGCTCCCAATAGCGGCTTCTGCAGCAGGGCAAATAGCATTAATAAGGGACGATTTCCCTACGCCTGATTGCCCAACAAAGACGCTAGTATGCTGCTGCAGTGCGTTTGTCAGTTGCTCGATACCGTCACTTGATTGAGCTGAAACCTCTATAACCTGATAGCCCAAGTCAGAATACGTGCGGACAAGGTTTTCGGCTAGCTGTTTGTTGTCAGAATCGAGGTCGGTTTTATTGAGCAGTAGTATTGGCTGAATACCTCGGTGTTCAATCGCAACCAGGTAGCGATCAATCAGGTTGGCATGAGGTCTTGGTTCAGAGGCAATGACGATGACAATACGATCTATGTTGGCTGCTACGGGCCGGAGTTTACCCCGGCTATCGGGGCGATCCAGTTGTGTTTGGCGCGGTAGCACGGCAGAAACCACGCCGTAAGGCTCGCCGGGACACCAAATCACGTTATCGCCAGTAACCACAGATTCTAAATTAGAGCGCAAATAACAGCGTTGTGGTGCAGACGTGGTAGAGGTGACGATATCGACCTGATTACTGTAGCGAGTACTGACAAGACCCGCCTGTTCTGAACCGAGTTCGCCGGATTGTAGAAGTTTTTCTCCGCGTTTCTGCTTACCCGCGCTGTCGATGCTGGTCGACTGCTTACGGCGAATACGGCGTTGTTGCTGGTCAGTGATTTTACGTTTTGCCATGCCCTCCTGGTTCCCAGTACTGTCAGTGCGGCCAAGCATATAGCATAATGTTGATCGATGATATGGAGGCCCAGGCCCTTGTTTGGACTCGAGTTAGATACCTTTCGGCTTTATTTGCCCCTGTTGGCAATGCTCGCCATTTGTGCCTTTGTTTTGTGGGTGACGCACTGGCTATTAATGCGGCGTAAAAACGGTGGCGTATCGTCCCTGAGCCGTCAGCTTATTTTACTGAGCTTTACTGTCATTGCCGTGGTTTTAGTGATTCTTACACTACCAGTTGGTGAGACGACAAAGGGCGACTTGCTGAGCTTGCTGGGCCTGGTGTTTACAGGTGTCTTTGCCTTATCTTCGGCCACTTTTGTATCCAATGCTATGGCCGGCTTTATGCTGCGGTCGGTTAAAAGTTTCAGGCATGGGGATTTTATTCGTGTCGGTGAGCATTTTGGACGCGTTACAGTAAGCGGCTTGTTTCACACAGAGATCCAGTCTCAGGATAAGGATTTGATTACACTGCCCAACCTTTACCTGGCTACCCACCCCGTGACTGTGGTGGGCTCTTCGGGTACTTTTACCTCTTGCGAAGTTTCCCTTGGTTACGATGTTGCTTGGCATAAGGTTGAGCCCCTCTTAAAACTGGCAACACAAGAGGCGGGGCTGGATGAGCCTTTTGTACAAATTCTTACGCTTGGGGATTACTCCATCCTTTATAAAACAGGGGGTATTTGTACCGATGTTAATCAGTTATTAACTCAACGTACCCGTTTGAAAAAGGCCGTGCTCGATCAGTTACATGCCGCAGGTATTGAAATTGTTTCGCCGAGCTTTATGAATCAACGACAGTTGCCGACGGGCCAAGTTTTTAGCGCTGCCCCGAAGTACACTATTGCCACCGATAACGAAGAGGGGTCGCCTGAGTCAAAAATTTTTGATAAGGCGGAAAAGGTCGTTAAAATTCGTATTCTGCTCGATGATGTTGATCACCTGAAAGCGATTATTGACGAACATAAGTTGTCTTTGGAAGAAGCGGATAAAGAGCAGCAGGCGCAAATTAAACTACGTATTCAAGAGGCAGTCGAGCGTATAGAATCACTAGAAAATATTATCGAAAAAGCCCGTAAAAATCAGCAGAAGGAAGAAAATGAACGACCTTAATTTAATCTGGATCGACCTGGAAATGACCGGGCTAGATACAGAACATGATCGTATTATTGAAATTGCCACCCTGGTAACCGATTCAGAACTGAATACTCTGGCAGAGGGGCCGATATTGGCTATCCATCAGCCCGACGATGTGATTTCAGCAATGGATGAATGGAATACGCGTCAGCACGGCCAGTCCGGTTTGATTGATCGGGTGGCGAACAGTCGTTTAAGCGCGACGGATGCGGAGCAACAAACGATCGATTTTCTTCGCGATTGGGTGGGGGCTGGCAAGTCGCCTATGAGCGGTAATTCCATCTGTCAGGATCGGCGTTTTATGGCGCGTGAAATGCCTCAGCTGGAAGCATACTTTCACTATCGCAATCTTGATGTGAGCAGCATTAAAGAGCTAGCCCGTCGCTGGCGGCCCGAGCTGTTGAAAGGCTTTAAAAAGAAGGCCAGTCACCTGGCAATGGATGATATTCGTGATTCAATTACAGAATTAAAATACTACCGGGAACACTTCCTGAAATAGTAGTCAGTACGTCGTTAATACAACAAATATAACGCGTAAAATGCGCGCCAAAAGTTTGGAGAAAAAAATGATAGTAGATCCCATTATTCCGCAGGAACGAATTGATGCTATGCGAGCGGGGGGCTGGTGGCGAGATAAGAACATGCTAGATGCTTTTGATGCTGCGTTGGCGTCTTGCCCTGACGATGTTGCTGTTGTTGATTACCGGACAGAAACGGGCGAAAAAATTCTGATGACCTACCGCGAACTGGCTGAAAAAGCGGAGCGCGTGGCCGTGGCCCTGGCTCATTACGGTATAGAAAAACAGGATATCGTCTCATTCCAGCTGCCCAACTGGTGGGAATTTGTTGTTATCAATCTGGCCTGCCTGCGCATAGGCGCGGTGAGCAACCCCTTGATGCCCATCTTCCGTGAGCATGAATTGTCCTTTATGGTTGATTTTGCTGAATCGAAAGTATTAATTGTCCCCAAAAAATTCCGTGGCTTTGATCATGAGGACATGATTGATGGTATGCGTGACAAGCTGCCCAAGCTAGAGCACTTGTTTGTGGTGGGTAGTGATGCCGACAATAGTTTTGAGAACGCCTTGCTTAACCACAGTCTTACTACAGACAGTGCCGCTTTGTTTAAGGCGCGTCAGCTAGACCCCAATGATGTGGTTTTAATGCTCTACACCTCGGGCACAACCGGCATGCCTAAAGGCGTTATGCACTGTGCTAATACGTTTATGTTTAGCGTGCAGGGGATGATTGAAAACTGTGAGCTGACCCAGGATGACGATATTTTTATGGGCTCGCCACTCGCGCATTTAACGGGTTTTATGTATGGCATGTGGGTGCCAATGGCGCTGAAAACCAAAATGATTCTTCTCGACGTCTGGAATGTAAATACCGCCTGGAAACTAATGGCAGAAGAGCGAGCTTCGTTTGCCATGGGTGCTACGCCATTTTTGGCAGATTTAAGTAATTCGGAACAAATGGAAAGCTGTAATTCTGACCGCTTTCGTTTGTTTGTCTGTGGTGGTGCGCCCATTCCCAGTGCGTTGGCAGAAAAAGCGACAAAGGCGCTTTCCATTAAGTTGATGGCTATTTGGGGTATGAGCGAATGTGGTGTGGTGACTGCGACCAAATTGAATGATCCACCGGAAAAAATATTTGGTAGCGATGGTGTTGCGTGGCCAGCCTGTGAAGTCAAAATTATTGATGAGCAGGGGAATACTTTGCCGCAGGGTGAAGAGGGACGCTTAGTTGAAAAAAGTCCCTCTACCTTTATTGGCTATTTGAAACGCCCTGAAGCTTACGACGTCGATAAGGATAGTTTCTTCGACACCGGTGATTTGGCGCGAATGGACGCCGATGGTTATATTCGTATTACCGGTCGTTCAAAAGATATTATTATTCGTGGTGGTGAAAATATCCCGGTGGTAGAAGTTGAGAATATTCTTTATAAGCATCCGGATATTATTGACTGTGCTGTCGTTGCCATGCCCGACGAGCGTCTTGGCGAACTCGGTTGCTGTTTCGTCACCTTAAATGAAGGTGTCGAATTCTCCTTTAAAGACATGATTAATTATTTATTAGAAAATCATTTGGCAAAAAACTATTTGCCAGAGCATCTTGAGATAATTAATGATATGCCTCGTACGGCGAGCGGAAAAATTCAAAAGTTTCAGTTGCGAGAAGAGGCGAAACTATTTAGTCGCTGATTCTAGCTTTAAACGATAAGTGGTTTAGACTCGTGAAGCAGCGGGTTTTTATTGATAACAAATAGACGAGACGAAATATGATGTTGCCGTGGTTAAGTGAAGAAGAAAATTTTATTAAAGATACTGCCGAACGTTTTGCCCGTGAACAGTTGGCTGAAGGCTATATGGGCCGTTCAAAAGATGAGACGCTCGATCGGGATCTACTCCGAAAAATGGGGCGGTTAGGTTTTATCGCCCCAATTTTTGCCGAGGAAAATGGCGGTATTGGCGCGTCAAGTATGGTGCAAGGTGTTATTTGTGAGGCCATTGCTTATGCTGATATCAATCTAAGTTACATGTGTATGACTACCCCTTTAATAGGCTGTGTGATTGAGAAGTACGGTAGTCCTGAAACGAAAGAAAATGTGTTGCCACAGATGGCTGCGGGTGAGCTAATTGTTCAGTTGGGTCTGACCGAACCCCGTGGCGGTTCCGATGCGGCGAACCTGATTTTGAAAGCGACGAAAAAAGGTGACAAGTACATTCTCAATGGTGAGAAAACCTCAATTAGCTACGGTGCGCAGGCTGAAATGTCACTGCTGTTTGCACGTACTGATCAAGATACCCCCGGTGCTCACGGTGTGTCAGCCTTTTTAGTGCCTCTCGATTTGCCCGGTGTGACCTGCACTCGCTTTGATGATGTGGGTTCATCCTCTGTGGGCCGTGGTTCGGTATTCTTTGATGACGTGGAAATTCCCGAATCCGCACTGCTGGGTAATGAAGGTGAAGGTTTTACCAAAGTCATGGCGGGTTTCGATCTCAGTCGTTTTCTTATTGCTTTACAGTGCATCGCCTGTGCCCAGGCTTCAGTCAATGAAACTTGGCAGTACATTCAAGAACGTGAGGCCTTCGGTAAACCACTGGCGAAATTCCAGGGCACTACTTTCCCTTTAGCGGAACATGATAGTCGCCTCGCTGCCGTTCGGGCTCTGTGCTATCAGGGCCTGGCGCTGCGTGATCAGGGTTTACCGCACACGAAAGAAGCGGCCATGGTGAAGTGGATGGCGCCCAAGTGGAGTACCGATATTATTCACGAATGCCTGGTACAACACGGCCATTATGGTTGGGGTCACGAAATGCCCCATATGCAGCGGATGATTGATGTGATGGGTTTGCAAATTGGTGATGGTACTGCGCAAATTATGAAAACCATCGTCACGCGTGAAACCATTGGCAGTATTGGTGTTGCTTATAAATAAGGTAAGCGCCCCTTTGCACGAATAGTGTAAAGGCAACGATTAAAAGCCGGTAATTCTCTAATGGATTATCGGCTTTTTTAATGGCGTGTCTTTATGTAAGCCCTTTTCAGAACCTGTTGTTTTAAGGGTTTTTATAGTGACTATCAATAATGCGATGTTCGCTATTTAGTGTCATTACGATGTCGGCGAGCGCGGGTAATTGCCTGCGGTTTTTTCGAGTCAGCCGTTCAAAGTGTTGAATAAAGTGCCTGATGCCAGCTTCGTCCATTATTTTTGTCGACCCAGCCTGACTTGTGTTAGCAATCAGTTTTTGTTCTTGCTCCCAGCGCCAACGATGGATACAGGCAAAGTCGGGTGCTTGTAAGAGGATGAGCGTCTCAATGCGGGAAAAGAGCTGTTTATAGCCGGTTTGTAATTGATGATTGACGTAGCGCCGCCATATTCCATCACTGTCTTCTTCGGCTTCCAGGGTATTGATCGGTTCGACCAGCGCTTGCTCAGAGCTGGCTGTTGAAGCGATGCACCAGCCCTCGAAAATAACGATCTGAGCAGGGCCCTTGAAAAGCCCCCAGTCTTTTGTCGGAAGGCGATTGTCACGGGCTTTATCGAAGCGAGGTAGTCGCACAATTTGGTTTTTTTGCAGTTTACAAAGTGTGTCCAGTAAATGAATGCCGAGTTGAGTGTCATGGGTGCCGGGTACGCCCCGAGTTTGCAGCAGGGGGTGGATAGTTTGTGCTAATACCTTACGATCTTCTCGTGGCAAGTAGAGATCGTCGAGGGAAATGATTGCGGTGCTACAGTCGTAATCCTCTTCGAGGATGATTTTTAGCACGGCGCCCAACGTTGATTTACCCGTACCCTGGGCACCGTTGAGACCAAGAATCCAGGTGCGGTTTTGTGGCCGATGGCTGCTTATCCATTGAGCGAGGGGCTGATAATACTCATCAATGGTGTCGATGAAGGTAGCGGGAAGCTTGTTCTTTTCAATAAAGCCTTTGAATTGCTGTCGTAACTGAGATTGGCTCATCGGTTTTTACAGGCCTGTAATGAATGGCTTGTTGTGGGCTTAGGGGTTTGAGCAGGCATAGGCTTATCCCTCTAAAATCAGGGGTTTTGATGATACTAATTATCAGTGACTAGATAGTGGGGCAATGCCATAATCTTCAAGGCAGGTAACCCAATAACTCAAAAATGGTATTAAAAGGAGAGAACGATGGCAATTCAAGTAGGTGATAAATTACCCGAAGGCCGCTTTACTGTAATGAATGCTGATGGTCCTGGCTCTGATAGTGTTCAGGATCTTTTCGGTGGTAAGAAAGTTGTGCTGTTTTCTGTCCCGGGTGCTTTTACTCCGACTTGTTCTAAAGAGCATCTGCCGGGCTTCATAGAGCAAGCCGACGCGCTGAAAGCCAAGGGTATTGATCTCATCGCTTGTATGGCCGTGAACGATGTTTTTGTGATGGACGCCTGGGGTAAGCAAAATTCTGCCGCAGGTAGCGTCGCCATGCTAGCCGATGGTAGTGGCGTTTATAGTAAGGCGCTTGGTCTTGAGCTGGACTTGTCTGATCGCGGGCTCGGTGTGCGCGGCAGGCGTTTTGCGCTGGTGATTGATGACAATACAGTAACTCAAGCCTATATCGAAGAAGGTGGTGCTTTTGCTGTGAGCTCGGCGGAGAATGTACTCGCCAATTTATAAGCTTACCCACGGTATAACCTGAAAAGCCAGTATCGAAAGATGCTGGCTTTTCACTTTCTTTTCGAAGCGTATATGCCGTTGATAGCTGACATAGCATTCATTTCGCTTATGCTGGGTATTTTTTTTTAACTCTTCTATAATGCTTCTCCATCCTATTAGTCAATATGTTGACGCAGTTATCGGCAGCATATAGAGCCTATTATTTTTCTCACCTTTTAATCATCAATACTATGACGAGGTAAAACCATGAGTGAATCACAAGCAATAGAACTCGATGCCGTTATTGTCGGCGCCGGTATGGCCGGGTTGTACATGACCAAGCGCCTGAATGACCGAGGCATGAAAATTCAGACCATCGAAGCCGGTACCGGTGTTGGTGGTGCGTGGTACTGGAACCGCTATCCCGGTTGCCGTGCTGATTTACCGATTATTGAATACTCCTATTCATTCTCTGATGAGTTGCAGCAGGAATGGGACTGGACGGAAGTAATGGCCGGCCAGCCTGAAATTGAGCAATACTTAAACCATACTGCTGATCGTTTTGACCTGCGTAAAGACATCAAATTCAACACAAAAGTTAAAGATGCTATTTATGACGAAGCTGCCAATATTTGGACAGTGACGACTGATCAGGGCGACGTCTATAAAGCTAAATACTGCATTATGGCGACCGGTTGCTTGAACGAGCCGAACTACCCGGGCTTTAAAAATGCCGATTCATTTAAAGGCGATATCTATCATACGGCCCAGTGGCCGCGTGAAGGTGTTGATTTGACGGGTAAGCGCGTTGCGATCATTGGCTGTGGTTCTTCGGGTGTTCAGGCTATTCCCCAGATCGCCAAGCAGGCCAAAGAGCTGATCGCTTTTCAGCGTAGCCCGGTGTATACCTTCCCCGCTAAAAATGCACCGATGAATCCCGACTTCCTGGCCCAGGCTAAAGTTGATTACGCCGATATTCGTGAACAGCAACGTGACAACGAAATGGGAATTTGTAACTACCGTGGCCCGAAGAAAGACAAAGATCCAAATGCCGCGCCAAAAGCTAAGCCTAGTAGAAAAATCATGGAAATCACGCCTGAGCAGCGCAAGCAGGAAATCAAAGATTTCGGCATTAACGTATTGACTCTGTATGTTGATACTTATTACAACACCGAAGCGAATGAAATCGCTTGTGATCTTTACCGTGAATATTTGCATGAATATCTGGGTGATGAGCAAAAAGCGAACGCCCTGTCGCCGCGTGACTACCCCATGCACTGCAAGCGTCCGGTAATTGATACTGAGTACTACTCGGCTTTCAAGCGGGACAACGTATCTATTGTCGATCTGCGTGACAACGCCGTTGAAGAAGTGACCGCGACGGGCCTGAAAACGAAAAATGGTGAATACGAATTTGACGTTCTGGTTTACGCGACAGGTTTTGACGCCATGACCGGCACCATCAAGCGCCTGAATATTCGCGGTCGGGATAACGCACTTCTGTCAGACCAGTGGAATGATGGCCCGCGCATGTACATGGGTTTGCAGAGTGTTGGTTTCCCCAACTTCTTTACGGTTACCGGCCCCGGTAGTCCCTCGGTGGTGAGTAACGTATTGCACTCTATCGAGCAGCATGTTGTGTGGATTGATGAGTGTATTGCTTATCTGAAAGAGAACAATATTAAAACTATCGAGCCAGACCTGGCTGCTCAGGATGCCTGGGTTGAACACGTTAACAAGGCGGCTGAAGGCTCCATGATGAACGCGCCAAGTTGTAACTCCTGGTATCTCGGTACTAATGTTGAAGGTAAGCCACGAGGCTTCATGCCTTATTTGGCGGGTACTAAAACTTACCGCGAAGAGTGTGAAGAAGTTGTCGCGAAGGGTTACGAAGGCTTTAAGCTAGAAACAGCCTAAGGCTCAAAATAGCCTGTAATTACTACAGGCTAGCAATAAAAAAGGCCGCAATTGCGGCCTTTTTTATTGCGTTAATTTTAATATTTCGGAGTGCTTAAGCGGCCAGTTCGCGACGCATTATTTGCGCAAAGCTTTCCAGTACGCTAAGGGTTAAGCCCCAGATGACATCCTCTTTATAGCGAATGCCGGGGTAAGTCATTCCTGAGCCAATCGTTGGGTATTCCAGCTCCGTCGCAGAGCTCGGTGTAAACAAGTGACGCATGGGTACCCAAAAAACATGGGCAACTTCGTCCGGTTCGCGAACAAAGGCAGTAGCCTTTTCATTGGCGCCAACGTGATAGATAAAGGGGGAAAGTACCAGGTTGCGAGTGGCGACCTGTCGTGTGGGCAGGGGGCCAACACGATGGCTGGCATTGAGTTTGAGGCCCACCTCTTCGTGGGTTTCTCGTTCCGCCACCGAATGGGCATCTTCGTCATCGTGGTCCGCTTTTCCGCCGGGGAAGGCAACCTGTCCCGACCAGGGGTCACCCGCTCGTTCGGCGCGGCGTATAAAGCAAACCTCCAGGTCGCTTTTTTCACCACAGAGGATCATGGCGACAGAGGCCTGTCGTGACGAAGCTTTAAACCTGGCGGGTTTATGCTGGCGAGTGTCGAGGGCGTTGCGAATTTCATCAAGTGTCATCATTGCACTAAGGGTGTCTCTTCTTGACGTGTGCGTCAATTGGGTTGTTGTTTCAGCATGGTGTGTTGCCAGTTTATTCTAAGTTGATCTTCGTCACAGGACAGTATTAGCGCTGTTTTTTTTTAAAGAGACTCGATCTATACTTGCGCCCAACTTGTCTTGGTCTTCGGCTGCTAGCATCAGCCGGATGCAGATATGGCAGGATAAAGAATAAGAATTGAAGGCAGGTATTTCCCTGCAAGCAAAGTCCCCGGAGGAGCTGATTGTGGTACTGGAAATGATTAAAAATATGAAAATATTGCGTGCGCTGGCAATGGTTGCTGCCTTACTTGTTTGCCAGCCAGCCTGGAGTTATGGAACGGGAACGGACGCACATGGGCCTAGTGGTCTTGATATGACGGCTGACTTGCTAATTGGCCGGCCAATAACCTTTACTATTATGCTTGTCGGTGGTGTTGTCTGGGTAGTAGGGCTGCCTTTTTCCGCACTGGGCGGCAATGTGAAAGCGTCAGCTGATGCTTTGGTGGTAGGGCCGGCAAAGGCCACTTTTGTCCGTTGTCTGGGCTGTCCTTCGAATGGTTATCAGGGCGGAAGATAGTCAGTGCTAGCGTCAGCACCCAGCTGCTGCTAATTTCGGTGGCTTTACACAGGCGCTTTTTCCAGCAAACTATTTTCAGTCTACTGTGATTAGATCAATTTCTAAGGTGCCCTAATCCCTTTTAAAGGCGGTTCCTCCGCTGGCCCTGCAAAACACTGCGCGATAGCCATCCATTGTTTTGCAGGCTCCCCGGTCAATTCGAGCTGGGTGTCGGTGATATTTCGCACTTGTGTTACGACCTGACAAAATTCGACGGCCTTGCCGCTAATCTTGTTATCTTCCTGCTCTGTATTCCACTCCCAAAGCTGTCCCGAGGGTGCCTGTAAGCTGATGTGTGGCGGTGGCCCGGGCGGGGTTAATTGACGATTAGCGAAAGTCCATTGGTAGGTTTTTACGCCGATGGTTGCAATGTGCTTGATACTGTCATTTTGTTTGCACTGCTTGCCAAGCAGATCGTAAATGGCCCAGCTATGGGCCCAGGTTTCCATTAAGCGGGCCGTCGCAAACATCTGTATTCCCATATCGGGGCCTGCCCAGGTGAGTCGTAATTTGGGGTCGCTGGCGGCAAACAAATCACACATTTCAACAAACAGCCCTCGCCACCGCTCTAGCATTTCAGGACCGCTCAGGTTGTCGAGCCATTGGCGTGTAAATGCGGCTAGTGTCAGCCCCGAGCTCTGCACTTCGGCCATAAAGTTTTTAAAGGCCTGCCCGTCTTTGTGGGAGGTAACACCCAGATAGTCGCCGAAGTAGAGGTGGGCGACAACATCGTTCACCGTCCAGGATTTGAAAGTCGTGGTGCGCGACCAGTCAGCCTCTTCCAGTGTTAATAGAAATTGGTAGAGTTCGTCGCCTTCTGCACGGAGATCGGCGACAATTTGAGTAAGGTCAGTCATTTGCGTGTACTTGCTCTCAGATATGTTTTGGTCACTATCATATCGTTCTGAGGTGAGGGCTGCTTGTTTTAACGCGAGGTGTCGCGAGCGTGGCCTGGATAGTTAATGTAGAATTAAACCGAATATACATAGTCTTAATAGATATATATAATAATACCCTAATATAAGTGACTGAGGTTTCCGGGATGAACCAAAAGCTTTCTTCTAAAAAGCCGGTCTACGCGCGCTTTTTCCCCTTACTTGGTGATCTTCGGCAAAGTGACAAGGCGGCGTTTAGCCAGGATCTACTCGCTGGCACAATAACAGCGATTCTACTTATTCCCCAGGCGTTGGCTTATAGCTTGCTGGCTGGCTTGCCCCCTGAAGTGGGCCTTTACGCCAGCGTGTTACCGCCGATCATTTATGCGTTTACCGGTACGAGTCGAGCGCTGGCTGTAGGTCCGGTGGCGGTTGCTGCCGTAATGGTTGCCGCTGCGCTAGTACCCTATGCGGGGGGTGACCCCGATAAATATCTAACCGGCGCTTTAATTCTTTCCGCGTTGACCGGCTTTATTATGTTGGGCATGGGCTTCTTGCGATTAGGCTGGTTGACCCACTTTATTAGCCACCCGGTGTTGACGGGTTTTACCACGGGTGCCGCTATATTTATCGTCGGCACTCAACTGGCGGCGCTAACGGGTATTAGCGTGCCCCGGGGTGTTAGCTTTGCAGTATTGCTGCAAACCCTGATCGACAATATCCATACCTACAATTTAGCAGCTGCGCTATTTGGTAGTGCTGCCGTCGTATTGTTAATTCTGGCTCGCCAGCCTTTGGTTGTGTTACTGACAAAGCTGGGTATGAAGCAGCAAAGTGCGGTGATACTCGGTCGCACAGCACCTTTGTTTGTGGTTATTTCTACCATATTACTGTCCTGGTTGATGGATGCTCAGGTGCGTTTTGATATCGCGGTGGTTGGCCTGGTGCCACAAGGGCTGCCGATGCCAAGTATCGATTTTTTGAAGGCAGAGGGTTGGACAGAGCTGCTCCCTGCGGCGGGCATGATTGCGGTTATCGCCTATGTTGAAAGTATTTCCGTGGCCAAAGTATTGGCCTTTCGGCGTCGTCAGAAAATAGATCCCGATCAGGAATTTAGAGCCATCGGTCTCGCTAACGTAGCGGCAGCTTGTGCCGGCACAATGCCTGTCGCTGGCGGGTTTTCCCGCTCAATGGTCAACTTTGATGCCGGTGCCCGCACCCAGTTGGCGGCAATTGTGACGGCATCACTGGTGGGGTTAGCCGCTTTCCTGTTTACCGACTTATTAGAAAGCCTGCCCAAAGCCGTACTTTCGGCAATTATCGTGGTTGCCGTATGGCAATTGATTGATATTAAAGGTTTAAAGCATACTTGGTCTTATGACAAGGGTGACGGCATTGCTCAGGGAGTGACGCTAGTGGGTGTGTTGGCCTTTGGTATTGAGCACGGTTTGATGCTCGGAGTTGGCCTTGCTCTGGTGTTGTTTTTGTACCGGACTAGCCGTCCCCATATTGCCGTTGTTGGGCGCATTGCCGGTACTGAGCACTACCGCAATATTCATCGGCACAAGGTGGAAACATGGCCGCATCTGCTATTGGTTAGAATTGATGAAAACATCTATTTTGCCAATACCCCACGGGTTGAAACAGAGCTGCACAATCTGGTGCTCGATAGTGAAATTAGCGATGTGGTGCTGATTCTCTCTGGTGTTGCCTATGTCGATAGCAGTGGCCTTGAAATGCTGGAAACTATAGAAGACGAGCTTTCATCATCCGGCGTGCGACTGCACCTGGCCGAGGTCAAAGGGCCTGTGCTGGACAGGCTGTGCGGCACCCAGCTTTACGATCGGTTGGGTGAAGAGCGGGTTTATTTATCGACAGACAAAGCAGTCGAACAACTGACGCCGCTCTCTAGCTGACTTTTAAACGCGATAAACCCCTAGGGCTTAGAAACTGTGAAAGTGTCTTTGTTAGGGGTTTTCTTCGGTGCTTCTGCTGCTTGTATGTCGGCGTCAGCTGCGGGTAGATCTCCAATGGGATTACAAACCAGTTCGATGTTTAGTTGGTTGGGTGTTCTTGCGGTTGTATAGCGAATAGAAAGTTTCGTGTTGGGCTCTAGCTGTCTTGTGAATGACTTCTGTTGTTCTATCCGGGGGTCAAAACTTGCCCTGCACTTAACCTTTCGTTTATCAAAATTGCTCAGCTTAAGAATGGTCAGTGAGCCCGGTGCGTTGACCTTGTTGGGTTCGGCAAGAACCTTGGCGCCATTGAGACTTTTCTTGAGATAAATTTTGTAGGCCGCTGTGGAATGAGCCTTGTTAAAAACCAAAAGTAGTAGCAAGGGAAAGAGACATTTTATAATAAATTTGGGTGTGGCTTTCATGGTTATTCCCGGTAGCGCAGTGTTGAGGACTACCGCCTACTTTATTGCAGGCGGTAGTTTTAAGTGGAGCTGATTGGGCTCTTCCGACTGTGTTATTGATTATTTACCGTGATACACAGGGTGACGTTTCTCGGCAAAGGCTTTGGGGCCCTCGACGGCGTCTTCAGTTTTGAATATGCGCTCGGTGATAACAGCCTCTGTTGAAAACGCCTCGCTCCAGCCCATGTTATAGGTGCTGATGGCAGCTTCTTTTGCAGCTTGCACGGCCAGCGGGCCATTGGCGCAAATCATTTCTGCGTATTTTTCACACTCAGCCATTACTTGGTCAGCCGCTACGACTTTATTAATTAAACCGAAATGCAGCGCTTCTTCGGCGGTAATCTGACGACCGGTGAGGAGAATGTCCATCGCATGGCAATAGGGTATTTGCCGAGGCAGACGTACATGGGAGCCACCGCCGGGAATAATGCCCCAGTGTACTTCCGGCAGGCCGAAACGAGCGTGTTCCGCAGCAACCCGAATATCCATACCCTGCAATATTTCCGTACCACCGGCCAGGCAAAAGCCATTCACGGCGGCGATAATGGGTTTGAAGACACCGTGGAAGAAGCGCTTGCTCGGATCCTTCATAAAGCGCTCGCCTTTATCCGCTTTTTCGGTCATCTGGGTAATGGTCTTTTTCAAATCGGCACCAGCACAGAAAGACTGCTCACCGGCACCGGTGACAATGAGTACTTGCAAGTCATTGTCATTATTAAAATCGTCGGCAATCAGGTCGATCTCCGCCAGCATTTTGGGGGTGATGGAGTTCATTTCCGTTGGGCGATTGAAGGTCATGTAGGCCAGCTTGCCTTTTTTCTCGTACAGCAGGTCGTCATCTAATTCAGAAATACTCACAGTTATTCTCCATTGTTGTTGTTATGAGCGATGGCTAGCTTTCTCAAGCAGGATTGGAAAGATACCGCGAGCTATGGAGCCAGGCAATGACAAAATGTTGACTGAAGGGTCAGGAATATAAAAAAAGACGCTGGTTGACACACCTCGAACGGACAATTAGCGTGGCTGCCACATTCTTTATTTATTCAAAAAACAGGCGTTATTTATGAGCGGAAAAATGCAGGACAAAGTTGTCGTTATTACGGGTTCAGGCTCGGGTATTGGTCGTGAAGCAGCCTTAATATTTTCCCGTGAAGGGGCGAAGGTGGTGGTGTCAGATATCAATGTTACTGGTGGCGATGAAACCGTTGCACTGGTTAAGGCTGCTGGCGGTGAGGCGACCTTTATCAAATGCGATGTTTCGAAAGGCCCCGAAGTAGAAGCTTTAATTAAAGGCGCGGTTGATACTTATGGTCGGCTTGATGCCGCGTTTAATAATGCAGGCGTAGAGGGCGATACCCAGGCGACAACCATTACCTGCACCGAAGAAAATTTTGATTTAAATATTGCCGTCAATCTTAAGGGTGTCTGGTGGTGCATGAAATATGAAATTGAACAATTCCTGCGTCAGGGTTCATCGGGGGCGATTGTTAATACCTCTTCGTTGGCTGGTTTAGTGGGTGTGCCACGGGGTAATGCCTACGTGGCGGCCAAGCACGGTGTGATTGGTATGACTAAGTCGGCAGCGCTGGAGTTCGCCAAAAAGGGTATTCGCGTCAACGCTGTTTGTCCCGGTGCCATCGAGACGCCAATGCTGAATCGTATCGTCAAAGGTTCAGAAAAGGGTTATGAAATGATGCGAAAAATGGAGCCTGTTGGCCGCTTGGGTAAACCTTCTGAAATTGCTGAGGCCGCAGTTTGGCTATGTTCAGATCAAGCGTCTTTTGTCACGGGTCATTCGATGTCTGTGGATGGCGGAAGTTTTGCGCAATAAATAGTTTTTAATTCAACTGATTTTAATTTAAAAAAGGAGAAGAAAATGCCTGGAATCGTTCAGGATAAAATTGCAGTTGTTACCGGTGCTGCTGGAGGCATTGGCCGCGCTGCCGCACAAATTTTTGCGCGCGAGGGCGCTAAAGTTGTGGTCTCTGACCTGCAGGAAGAAAATGCTCAGGAGACCGTTAAGCTCATTCAGCAAGCCGGAGGTGAAGCCGTGTTTGTGCGCTGTGATGTTTCAAAAGCGGCAGATGTTGAAAACCTGATTAAACAGGTGGTCGCCACCTACGGCCGTCTCGATTGCGCCTACAACAATGCCGGTGTCGAAGGTGACTGGACGCGGATTCACGAGTGTACGGAAGAAAACTTTGACCTCAATTACAACGTCAATTTAAAGGGCGTATTCCTCTGCCTTAAGTATCAAATACGCCAGTTTCTTGAGCAGAAAAGTGCCGGTGCCATTGTGAGTACGGCCTCTGTTGCCGGGCTGGTGGGTTCCAAAAATGCCGGTGCTTATGTTGCCGCTAAACACGGAGTTCTGGGTTTGACCAAGACCGCCGCTCTGGAATATGGCACCAAAAATATCCGTGTTAATGCCGTTTGTCCGGGGGTGATTCGTACGCCAATGCTGGAGCGTATGTTTGAAGCCAAGCCGCAAATGGAAGCAGCGATGCTAGGTTTTGAGCCCATTGGCCGTTTCGGTGTGCCGACAGAAATTGGCGAAGCCGCTGTGTGGCTGTGTTCCGACCAGGCCTCTTTCGTCACCGGCCACCCCATGGTTGTCGATGGCGGTGCGGTTGCCTGCTAGCACGCCTTAAGAGCTGTTTCTAGCGAAAGGGTCGGTGTTGACATAAATCGCACTTGCAATTTATGTCAACACCCTGCTTAATACTGCCAGGTTAACAGCTGGTAACTGTCGTTGCCCCTTTGGTAACGAGGGTCGCCTCTTCGGTGTCATATTCGCCCTCTGGCGGACGTCGAAGCAGACTGTTTCCTAACATCAACTTTTCATTATTCTACTGATGGAGCGGAGTAAGAGACTATGAGTAGCTTTGATTTCGGTTTTATTTCTGCGGATTCTCACATTGTTGAACCTGCAGATTGCTATAGCAAATACATTGACCCCAAATTTAGGGACAGAGCGCCTACGATTCAGCGCGATGCCTCGGGTAACGATATTTATGTCATTCCCGGTATGGATTCCACTATTCCTTTGGGTCTGGTTGCCGCAGCGGGTTTAACACCCGAGGAACTGGCTAACTGTCGCGAAGGCGCTACTTTCGAATCTCTGCATCGCAGTGGTTGGGATGCAAGTTGTCGCGTGGCTGATCAGGATCGTGATGGTGTTGTTGCTGAAATTATCTACCCATCGGTAGGCATGGCGTTGTGCAACCACAAAGATTTCGCCTATAAAACGGCCTGTTTCCACGCTTACAACGAGTGGCTACAAAACTATATTTCGGATGCGCCTGAAGGCCGTTTATTCGGTTTGGGTCAAACAGCTTGTGAGACTGTTGAGCAGTCAATCAAAGATATTGAAGATGCCAAGAAGAAGGGTTTTGTCGGTATTATGATGCCCGGCAACCCCCAGCACGAAGACTACGATCACCCCATGTACGATGATCTGTGGGCTTGTGCTGCCGAGCTTGAAATGCCGCTGTCTTTCCACATCCTCACTTCCAAAGGCGGATCGGTTGACGAAGTGTTAATGGCCCGTGGCAACAAGATCAACGGCTTCCTCAACATCATCCGTGGTGTGCAGGACGTGATGGGCTTGTTTGTTCTCGGTGGTATTTTTGATCGTCACCCCACGTTGAAATTTATTGCCGCTGAAGCCGATGCCGGTTGGTTGCCTCACTATGCCTACCGTATGGATCACGCCTATGAGCGTCATGGTTTGTGGTTGGGCGGTGGTAAGAATTTGGAAAAAATGCCCAGTGACTACCTCAACGACCATGTTTGGTTGACCTTCCAGGATGACTGGGTGGCCTTTAAAGTCGCTAATATGATGAACCCGAAGAAACTGGTTTGGGCCAATGACTTCCCTCACAGTGATGCGACCTGGCCCTGGTCTCAGGAGTTGGTAGAGAAGCATGCCAGCGGCTTGAGTGCTGAGCAGGCGCGCTGGATTATGCGCGAGAATATCATTGAGTGTTACAACTTGCCGGTTGATAAAATTCCGGCATAAGAGCATTGATATTCTGATGTAAATAAAAAAACCCGGTGCAAATGTCACCGGGTTTTTTTTGCTTAAAATAAAGGTGAAGGTTATGGAATACGATTTAAAAATCAGCGGTGGAACCTGGATGCTCACCTCAAAGGTGGCCGATGGAATAATATTGTCGACCGTGGTCGTCTTAAAATTGGCCTCGTCGCCGATGTGGTGGTGTTTGATGCTGACACCGTTGGTGCCGGTGATCTGCAACGGGTGAATGATTTACCCGATGGTGCTGATCGTCTAATTTCAGAAGCGAGTGGTATCGACGCGGTTATCGTTAACGGTGTCCTGCTGCGTGCTAATAATGTTGATCAGCTCAACCCCGCTAACGATAAATTGCCGGGTAAAGTATTGCGTGGTAGTGTCGGCGGTACGCGAGCGTAGAGTTACCGACCTGTCATTGGATGTAATCCTGTAATACAAGCTGTTGTAGGGTTTTTTATAGCAGGAAGATATGAGGCTGGGCCTTCACGTAAACTCTAAGCTCGATAAAATAAAAACATCAATATTGGACTCGTCAGTTTTCGTTATCCGGTAATAATAAATTCTAATAAAAAGGGGAGCCCAATGATCCCAGCAGTAAAAAATGATGTCTTCCTCTTTGATGCGGACGCTCATATTCTTGAGCCGCCCGATCTGTGGGAAAACTATCTTGAAGCAGAGTTCAAACACCGCGCGATTAAATTTGAAAAAAATGCTCAGGGTATTGATCAGCTCTATGTCGATAATAAAATCGTACTTCCCAATTGCGCCGCTGCACTGGGTGGCGCTGAATTAGACCGCCAAAAAGCCTTTGACCCCACGTCGACCCTAAGCTATCTCGACGGTGCGCCAGCGGGCAGTATGTTTGGGCCAGATCGTATCGAGCATTTTAATCAATGGGGTTTAAGTGCCGGGCTGGTGTTGCCGACGATTGGCATCTTCTGGGATGTGCCGGATAATAAATTAGCCAATGCTTATTGCCGAGCCTACAACAACTGGGTTTATGATTTTCAGGCTGCCGATCGAGAGCGTCTGGTGATCGCCGCTCACCTCAATTTGCGGGATATTGATGAGGCCGTAAAAGAACTGGAGTTAAGGCTTAAACAGGGTTTTAAAGGCGTGTTTTTAGCACCGGAACGGGTTGATGGTAAAGCCTTTGCCGACGGTTATTTTGATCCTCTATGGGCGCGTATTGAAGAAGCAGGGGTGCCCTTGTTAACTCACGTCGTGGTGCGCACCCGTCGTTTGGTCACCGGTTTTGTCGGCGACTGGTACGACACGCCAGCCAACCGAACCTTTACCTTTGCCCTTGGTGCAACGTCACAGGTAATGCCCGCCTGCATGGCGATGGTAATGGATGGCCTGTTCGATAAATTCCCTAAATTAAAGCTGGTGGCGATCGAGTCCGGTTGTGGTTGGGCCGCTTATGCAATGGACAGACTCGATGAAAAGTACAAACACTTTAGTACTTTTGATGCACCATTAAAACTGGAAAAGCCCAGTGACTATTTCCGCCGTAATCTCTGGTTCGTCGCCGAGCCGGAAGAGCGCACCATTGGATCCATGCTCGAATTAGTGGGTGAAGATAGAATTCTCTGGGGTTCTGACTTCCCACATATCGATGCCGACCTGGATGCTCCTCAGCATATTACTCAGAGTGTCAGCCACTTACCCGAGCATTTGCAGCGAGCCGTGCTGGGTGAAAATGCCAGAAAATTATTTAATTTATAAATCGGTATTCAACTCATAAGAGATAAAGAAATGACGAATAAAACCATTGAAGACATTGCCATAGATTTACAGCCCTTAATTGCAGAGCACCGTCGTGAGGGGGAAATTAATGCGCAGCTTAATAGTGATGTCGTGAGTGCCGTGGGTAAAGCGGGCATGTTCAGAATGTTTGCACCCAAAGAGGTGGGGGGACTTGAGCTTAAACCCTCTGACGCCTTTCGCGCGACTGTCGCCATTAGTGCTGGGGACCCTGCCGTCAGTTGGTATGTGGTTAACTCAATGGCGCCTTGCTTGTTTTCGGCGGCCCTGCCCGAAGCGGAGCGCAATGCCTTATTTGCAGAGCCGGATAGAAATTTTGGTTTTTCAGCCGTTGCACTGGCAAAGGCGACGCCAGTGGATGGCGGGTATCAACTGAATGGTATGTGGCCTGTGGTGACGGGGTGTAATGATTCGCTGTGGTGTGCTTTGGCAGGCATCGTTCAGGATGGTGATAAACCGCGCATGTTAGAAAATGGTCGCCCCGATGTGCGTATGTTTTTGGTGCCGACTAAACAGCTGGATATTAAGTTGACATGGAAACACGCTGCAGCTATGCGCGGCACGGGAAGTAATCAGGCCACTGCGAAAGATGTGTTTGTTCCCGAAGTGCTGGCACACTCGCCTGGCAGTGCCTCGCGAATTGATCGACCGCTCTTCCGCTGCCCCCCTTCCTTGCTGACCTTGCCGATATTTGCTGCTGCTGCGGTTGGTGTACTGCAGGGTGCTATTGAATCGGCTAGTGGGGAAATAAAATCAAAAGTGTCATCAATAACGGGCAAAGCTTTGCGCGATCAAATAGAAACGCAGCTTGCCATTGCAGATGCTAGTGCGGCATTGCGAGCCATTCGTGCGGGCTCACTCGAGGCGTTTGATAAAGTTTGGGATGTGCTTAAAAGTGGAGAGCCTGTTTCTAACGAGTTAAAAGCAGAGATGTATTCCTCCAGTTTTTATGCCGGTGATGTGGCCCGACAAATGATTAGCCAGCTTTACACTAAAGGCTCTCGTGCCGCCTTTATGGAAGGGCATACATTGGAGCGTTGTCTGGCAAATATTCATGCCATTGTTGCTGCTATTGATGCGCGTCGTGGCTTTCATCATTCTGCTGGAGCGGTTATGTTAGGCGCAGAACCATTGGAAGCTGCATTTTAAAGACTCAATTAACGAGGTTAAATAAATGACTATTAATAATATAAAAGATGCATTGTCGTGTATTGAAGAATTGTCTGGTGAGTTTTCGCTGACCTATGCAGAGCGGGATTTAAAGGGTGAATACCCTAAAGAAGAAATGGATAAACTCAAGAAAAGTGGTGTTCTTGGATTTTCTGTGCCCAAAAGCCATGGCGGTCTCGGCTCCTCCTGTGCGGAAATAACGCAGGCCATTATTTCTCTTTCACAAGGCAATCCTGCCATTGGGCAAATGTTTTTGGTGCATTGCCTGCTCGGTGCCTCTTTTCTTGACGAGCTGGCTCCGGAGGCACTAAAAGCAAAAGTATTTGCTGACATTATTGAAAGAGACAGCTTCCTCGGCAATGCTGCATCTGAAAAAAATAATAATCCGAAAAAGGGTTACGACTTAACGTTAACGCCGGTCGAGGGTGGTGTTGAAATTACCGGTAAAAAGTTTTTTTCAACGGGTTCTTTGGCGGGTGACCAACTAGCAGTTATTGGTATGTGTGGTTCTAATATGGGGCTGGCTATTGTTCCCAAAGATGCCAACGGTCTGCAAATAGTGGATGACTGGGACGCCATGGGACAAAGAGGTACCGGTAGTGGCACAACGATATTCGATAAAGTCTTTGCCCCCTCCGAACTGGTGATGACCAGTATTACCGATGAAAGCCGTCAAATGGCGGTGACCAATTTACTGGGGCCTATCACCCAAATTGGTTTTACCGGTATTTTTATTGGTGCTGCTAAAGGTGCGCTGCGAGAGGGCATTACCTATGTCAAAGAAAAGACTCGGGCCTACCCTTGGCCGGGACTCGATTTTGATAAAGCCATAGATGACCCCTATATTCTCAGCACCATTGGCGCACTTAGCTCGCAATTAGCCGCTGCCGAGGCACTGGCCTATGAAGCGGCGCGCCTGGTTGATGTGGCGCTTAATGCGCGTGATAGTGCCAGTAAAGAAGAGATGGCAAGCTTGCGAGCCGCCGCTTCGGTAGCTGTATCACAGGCAAAAATCGTGGCAACGGATACCGGCCTTAAAGTGTGCCAAGATATTTTTACTGCTTGTGGTGCTCGCTCGGCACTGCGGGCGCAAAATCTCGATCGCTTCTGGCGTGACATTCGTACCTTAAGTTTGCACGACCCCTTGAGCTTCCGCACCCGTAGTGTCGGCGAATACCTGCTGCAAGATAAATTCCCAACCCCCGCTCTGCGTTATTGATCTATTGCAGGCAGTTGCTGATGTATAGTGGTACTCAATTAAACATGATTAAACGTTTAGCACGGGGCGTGCTATGTCATATCAGGCAATGAAAGAAGCCGGAGAATTCGCTGGTAAAAGAATTGGTGTTGCCTTGGAGATGATGAGTACTCGTCCCTGTGCCATTGGTGATTGACAGGGTTTATTTACAGACCCTGCCGATAACCTGGGCTCTGTAGGCGTTTTTTGTCAGGACGGCATTTGCACATTGCACACCCTTTAAGCGTACTTTACGAAATCGCCCCTATTTTTCGTATGGAACCAGCGCGCCCTCTTCAGGCTGCGGCGCTTACTGTGTGTCATCGTTGCACGAAATGTTCGACAACATTTTTTTGAGCGCAATTATTCGACAGAATAGAAAATAATAATGGCAATAAATAAGTCAGATCAAAGTAATTCGGGCATAAAATCCTGGCATGGGCCAATGGCCGTATTCGTCGCCTTCATTACCCTGGGTGTGGTTTACGGCGTGTGGTTTGCCTACTCGGTTTTTCTGGTTGCGCTGGTCGACGATATGGGCTGGAGCCGATCACTGACGGCGGGAGCAATTTCTGTTTTGAGTGTCGTCCATGGTTTGGCTGGGCCAATGAATGGCCGCATGGTTGAGAAAATTGGTGTGCAGCGAACGATTGCCGTCGGTGGGTTGATTTTTACTATTGGCATGTTGCTCACCTCGCAGGTACAAAACTGGTGGCAGCTTTACATCACCTTTGGTGTGATCTCCGCCATTGGCATTTCTCAGGCGGGCTGGATACCTTTTATTGTCATGGTAGAGCGCTGGTACCCCACAAAAATGGGTACGGCCCTTGGCTATGCGATGGCGGGTATCGGCCTGGGTATTTTAGTCGGTGTGCCGGCAATTAATGCCTGGATAGAAGCTTATGGATGGCGTCACACGTTTATCATTTTGTCCGCACTTGGCCCACTGTGGGTGATTCCTGCTGCCTTGTTTTTATTGAAAATGCCCGCAGATGATCCTGTAAAAGACCGCGAAGAAAAGCTGGCTGTATCAGCTGCTAGCGAAACGGAAAGTGTGCCGAATGAACCAATTTATCGCGACTGGGTGCTTGAAACTGCTTTGCGTTCCCCGCGTTTTTGGCTGGCTGGTGCCTGCTTTTTAACGGGTGCCTGTGTCGCGCAAATCCTTTTGATGCACCAGTTCGCCTTTATGGTCGACCAGGGCATTGCTAAAACCGAGAGCTCATTTATTGCCGGTGTGATCGGTATTTCAAGTATTGCTGGACAGCTGATCTGGGGTAACTTGTCTGACCGCATCGGTCGTGAGCGAGCCTATACTTTGGCCGCCGTGTGTAATTTATTGGCGATTGCGGCCCTGGTTTATCTCAGCTCCATGTTGGCGTTGTGGGTTGCGGTGAGCTTTGCGATTTTTGTCGGTTTTGGTTATGGCGCCAATACCCCTATTTTCCCTTCCACATCACGGGATTTATTCACTAGTCCTTTCTTTCCATCTATCTTCGGCACTCTGGCGATTTCAGGCTCGCTGGGCGCAGCCATCGGTGCGTGGCTGGGTGGTTGGCTCTACGATGTCACGGGTGGTTATAGTGCAATGTTAGTGGTCAGCGCCGTGCTTGCGGTAGTATCACCACTACTATTATGGATGGCCGCACCACGCTTGCCGAATCCCGCTCCCCACGAGTAATGTCGTGAGTTGAGCCTTATGAAAACTTTATTGCGCCTAAATTTATGGGCTTAAATTTAGGCGCATCAAAACAACTATTTATTGTATCGTAAATCTAAAGAGGTCGAACATGAACGTAGAAGGACAGGTCGCATTAATTACCGGTGGCGCATCAGGTTTGGGGGCGGGTGCCGCCAGAATTCTCAGTAAAGCGGGAGCCAAGTGCGCACTGCTCGATCGCAATTTAGCCCTGGCCACTGAGCTAGCCGCAGAGGTTGGCGGCATTGCTGTCGAGTGCGATGTTAGCGACGGCCCCGCCGTTGAAGCCGCCATTGCTCAGGTGGTCGAAAAACTCGGCGCGCCGCGCATCGTTTTAAATGCGGCGGGTATTGATATCGCCGTACGCACCGCCAGCCCGAAAGGCCCTCACTCGCTGGATGAATTCGAGCGCGTGATTAAAGTTAACTTAACCGGCACCTTCAATGTTGCCCGCGTTGCGGCCTACGGCATGATCGGCCTCGACACCTTAAATGAAGACGGCGAGCGGGGCGTAGTGATCAATATCGCTTCCGTCGTCGCGCAAGATGGCCCCGTTGGCCAGGCGGCTTATGCCGCATCAAAAGCCGGTGTGCAGGGCATGACTCTGCCCATGGCCCGCGACCTCGCGCCCTACGGTATCCGCGTGATGACTATCGCCCCGGGTATGTTTGAAACACCGCTGGCGGCAGGTATTCCCCAGGAATGGATCGACAGTATTATTCCCACCGTGCCTTTCCCCATGCGCTGGGGCAACCCCCTGGAATTTGGTTCACTGGTGCAGCAGATCTGCGAAAACACCATGCTCAATGGCGAAATGATCCGCATCGACGGCGCTATTCGGATGGGTACATAAAATGGATGTGAGTGGCGTTAGCGTTGTCATTACCGGCGGCGCATCGGGCCTGGGTGCCGGTACGGCGAAACTGTTTATTGAAAAGGGTGCGAAAGTCGCGATCTTTGATCGCAACCTCGAGCTGGCCCAAAGCACAGCGAGTGAGCTGGGCTGCGCCGCCGTGCAGTGTGATGTGGCCGATGAAGCGTCGGTTATTGAAGCACTGCAAAAGGCCGGTGAAATTAACGGCACACCGCGTATTTTGATTAACTGCGCGGGTATTGATATTACCGGGCGTACCGCGACTCGTGGTGGCGGCCCCCAGCCGCGCGATGCATTGACTCAGCAAATTGCCGTCAACTTAACGGGTACATTTAACATCTGCCGACTCGGTGCCGATGCTATTCGCCAGCTTGACCCGCTTGAAGGTGAAGAGCAGGGCGTGATTGTTAATGTCGCCTCTATTGCTGGCCTCGATGGCCCCTTCGGGCAAACGGCTTATGCCGCGACTAAGGCGGCAGTCATTGGCATGACTTTACCTATGGCTCGGGATTTATCGGGTTATGGTATTCGCGTTGCGACTATCGCACCGGGTGTTTTTAACACGCCATTGGCCGCCAGAGTTTTGCGCGGTGAACCCGATGATTATGCGGGTAGTGTGCCCTTTCCCAAGCGCGCCGGTCGCCCTGCAGAATTTGCCAGCATGGCCCTGGAAATTTGCCAGAACCCCATGCTCAACGGCGAAGTGATTCGTCTTGATGGCGCTCTTCGTGGCTAATGGGCAAGTACTTACCTATTTAAGAATTAAGGAAATCTAATGGATATTAAAAATCAAATTGCCATCGTCACCGGTGGTGCGTCGGGCCTCGGTGCCGATACCGTGCGCGCGCTGGCGGCCAAGGGTGCCAAAGTGGCCGTGCTCGATCTCAATCTCGACCTCGCCAAAACCATTGCCGACGAAGTGGGCGGCCTGGCCGTAAAAGTGGATGTCGCCGATGGCGACAGTGTCGAAGCAGCTTTAGCCACAGTGAAAGCTGAGCTGGGCACGGCGCGTATTGTGATGAATGTAGCGGGCATCGGTATTGGCCGTAAAATTACCAATAAAAAAGGCCCCCATCCCCTCGATAGTTTTTTGCGGGTGGTGAATGTAAATTTGACCGGCACCTTTGATGTTTGCCGTTTGGCCAGCACCGATATGATAGCCCTCGATACCCTGAATGACGACGGCGAACGCGGTGTGTTTGTTAACGTCGCCTCCATTTTTGGTTACGACGGCCCGGTGGGTAATACCGCTTATGCGGCCTCAAAGGCCGGTGTTATCGGCATGACTTTACCGATGGCCCGAGACCTCGCACCCTACGGCATTCGTGTGATGACAATTTGCCCCGGTGTTTTTGATACGCCACTGGCCAAATCCGAGACGGGCGAAGAAGGCTTTAATCGTTTGATCGCCAACGTACCCTTTCCCAAACGTGGCGGTAATCCCAAAGAGTTTGCGAAGCTGGCTTGTCATATTGTTGAAAATACAATGATGAATGGTGAATGTATTCGCATCGATGCGGGAATGCGCATGGGGTTAATGATTTAAGTAGTGATATAAAACGAGTAGAAAACAAAAGGTCAGCACTATAATAGGCTGGCCTTTTTTTAAGTTAAAAAATAATAAAAAGGAGTAAGTTATGGCTCACTCACGATTAGGCATTGTGCTGTCAACTGCCACTGATGCACCGCCCCGCGAGTTAATGGGCATTGGTAAATTGGCAGAAGATCACGGCTATGCAGCCGTGTTAGTGAATGAGGGCCGAGGCGACGCTCTGGCCTGTGCCGAGGCTATCGCTCTGGCGACAGACACTATTCAAGTCGGTACTAATATCGCCAATATTTATTATCGGCACGCCTTTCTTGCCGCGATGACGGCGCAAACCATTGCCGAGCTTTCTGCAGGCCGTTTAATTCTCGGCCTGGGAATGAGCCATCGCCCGTTGCTCGAGGCGATGGGAATAGAAATGACAAACCCGCGACAATATCTCGGTGAATATGCACAAATGATAAAAGAGATTTTACACGGTGAGGCGGGTAGTGGCTTTTTTGAAGCCAAAGCCTGTTTGTATTCGGTGCCCATATTACTGGCGGCTTTAACCACGGCCAGTGCCGAGGTGGCAGGGCGAGAGGCCGATGGCATTATGCCTTTTCTGGCGGGGCGCGATTATCTTGGGCAATTAATAACAGCCACTAAAAATGCGGCAAAAGGTGTTGGTAAAGATCCGCAATCAATGGATTGCATTATGAGCATTCCCACTTTTTTGTCAGATGATAATGATGCAGCCCTATCAGCGGCACGGCACAATCTTGCTTTTTTTGCCGGCCTGCCCAATTATCGCTTACAGTGGAAACGCTGTGGTTTTGAGGATGAAATGGCAGCCGCCGAAGAGGCCTGGAAAAAGAGTGATCGACGCGCTGCAGGCAGTGCTATTAGTGACAAGATGGTCGAACAGGTGTGTATTTACGGATCACCGGGGCAGTGCCGGGATCAGATAGAAGCCTTTCGGAAAGCGGGCGCGGCAATGCCTGTGCTTGCGGTTAGCCCGGTGAATGAGCAGCGCTTAGACGCGACGCGCAAGGCGATAAAACTATTAGCGCCTTAGTTGGTTTTTACTAATAAAACGAAAGAAAAGGATGTCCTTTGCTCAGGACCGTCGGAGGCACGACTGCATGGATGCAGGCGGTAGAGTAACGCATGGAGCAGTTACCGATGGATGCCGACACCGAGCGTACAGGGAAGTATTTACAGCGAGTCATGAGCAAAGGGTATCCTTTTCTCATGACTCGGTAATATGTGTGAATAAATCGTTAATTAGGGAGTGTGCCTGGTATGAATGCTTTAGAAACGACTGAAACGTCGCGGTATAACGCGGTTATTGAATCGGTTTTGCCCGTACTCGCGACTCATCGAGAGGCGACAGAGGCAGCACGTTCAGCTGCCCCCGAATCCATTGCCGCTTTAAAAGCAGCGGGTTTATCTCGCTTGCTCACGCCACTTGTTAATGGCGGGCAAGGGGCAACGTTGCGGGCCCAGTTACATGCCTGTGCTGAAACGGCACGAGCCTGTCCTGCATCGAGCTGGGTGATGATGGTTTGCGGTGCACACAACTAGATTTCTGGGAGCTTTTCCGCCCAGTGTCGGGCGGAGATGTTTGACGCTGACCCCAATCTATTTATTGCAGGGACGCTAGCCAGTCAGGGGCAATTTAAAAAGACAGAGGGCGGTTGGCTGCTCAGCGGTCGCTGGCAGTTTTGCTCCGGCGTCGATCACTCGCCCTGGCTTTTAATTGGCGCTATGCGCGCAAAAGATAGCAGCGGCGGGCCGGCCAGTTTACACGTGATGTTACCCCGGGATGAGGTGGAAGTGGATGACACCTGGCACACGCTGGGTCTGCGCGGTAGTGGCTCAAAAGATGTCGTGCTTAAGGATGTATTTGTACCGGCGCACCGGGCTGAGGCTACAGGTAAGCTTTTCAGTGGTCGTAGTCCCCACATCGATGATCACGATAATAGTGGACTTTACAGGGTGCCCGTTCTTTGCAGTCTTTCCGCACAATTAGCGGGAGCAGTGCTGGGTATGGCGCGGGAAATGCTGAGTTTATTTATCGAGAAAACCCGTGTTCGTCCCGATATTTATAGCGGCGAAGGTAGTGGCGCAAAAGCACGTAGTGGCACTATGCAGCGGCGCGTTGCGGAAGCCTCTGGCGAGATAGTTGCTGCTGAACTCTTACTCGGTAGAAATTGCGATATATTCGATAAAATTGCCGAGGCCAATGAGCCGGTTGATAATGAGGCAATGGCACTGATGCGCTGGCAATCGGCTTATGCGGTTGAGCTTTGTCGCCGTGCCGTAGAGCGCTTGTACGCCGGTGCCGGTGCGCACGCAGCGTATAACGACTCACCGATGCAGCAATATTACCGCGATGTGATGATGGCTTCTCACCATGCCGCTATTGATATGGATGGTGCGGCAGAGTTACAAGGCATGAGTATTTTAGGCGTAGAAGCCGTTTAGTCTTAATATGATAGACACTAATAAATAATTTGGTAGGGATTAATTATGGATCGCAGAAAGTTTATTCGTTTTGTTTTTGGTGGTGCCGCTGCGGGTGTTGTGGCCGGAGCGATTGCGCCAACACGAGTGTTAGCGAACACCTCAAGCTCGGCTTCAATGATGTCAAAGATGGCCGGTGGTGTGTATTACACCAAAAAATCACCGGGGCGTTGGGCTAAAAAGGTCGGTGGTCATTTACCTAATATTGAAGTGGTGAAAAGTGATAATGGAGCGGTCGTTAAAATTATTACGGCCCACGGAATGGACCCCTACGCCCACTACATTGTTAAACATATGGTTTTGGATAGTGATTTTAATTTTATTGCCGAGCATATGTTTGACCCAATAAAAGACAAAGCGCCAATTTCAGAAATACCGGTCGGTAATTATCGTGGTGTTGTTAATGTTTTGAGTGTTTGTAATAAGCACGACACCTGGTTGAATACGGCTGAGGTATAAATAAAATAGTTATCGATACGATATGAACGGCTCTTGCTTCGTTAATTACTTTCGAAGTTTATGGGTCGCCAATATTATTAACTAAATAAAATAGTAATAAGGATTTTTATGTCTAAGCAACCAGCATTACCGGAAGTCACTCGGGTTTACCAAAATCATCATATTGATAGTACGCGGTGGCAGGTCTTTAAACCCCGACCGGATGATATTGTCGTTGCTACGACACAAAAGTCGGGCACCACATGGACGCAACAAATCGTCTCCTTACTCTTGTTTCAGGATGGCGAACCCCCGGCACCTTTTCACGACCTGTCTGTGTTTGTTGATATGCGTATGACGCCTATTGATGAGCTTGAGAAAGATATTGAATCGCAAACTCATCGGCGCTTTCTGAAAACCCATACGGCACTCGATGGTTTTCCCTTTCATCCCGAGGTTAAACACGTTTTCGTGACCCGGGATGGCCGCGATTTATTTATGTCGCTATGGAATCATTATTCGAATTACACGGAAGATTTTCTTGCCATGTTAGACCAGGTGCCCGGTCGTGTGGGTGATTCATTCCCACCTGCGGGGGATGATATTCATGCCTTCTGGAAAGACTGGATTGGCCGGGGCTGGTTTGACTGGGAAAGTGATGGCTATCCTTTTTGGTCACAGCTACACGTGGTGAAAACCTGGTGGGAATACCGCCATTTGCCCAATATTTTGCTGGTTAATTATGCGGATTTGTTGGCTGACCTGTCGGGTCAGATAAAACGCATTGCCGATTATCTCGATATAGAAGTCACACCAGAATATCTGGCAAAAGTGACAGAGCTGTGCACCTTCGAGTCAATGAAAAAGCGTGCTGACGAAGTGATACCCATGGCTGGCATGCTGTTTGAAGGCGGTGCGCAAACCTTTATTAATAAAGGTTCAAACGGGCGCTGGCGGGATGTACTAACAGCTGATGAACTGGCGACCTACGATACTCATATCGCAGAAACGTTAAGCCCAGAGTGTGCGCATTGGCTGGAGCACGGCGGATCTTATTAAAGCGATTTATACATTTAATCTGGTTTGGTCAATAGAAGAGGATTCGATAATGACTTATTTCCCCTTAAGTAAAGAACAGCAGAAATTAAAAGATATCGCCGCACAATTAGCGGCGGACGAGTTGGCACCTCGTGCTGCAGAGACTGATAAAACAGGGGTTTTCCCCCGCGCTTCTCTGGATGGCTTAAAAGCCAGCGGCTTATGGGGCTTGCGTGTTGCAAAAGAGCACGGTGGTTTGGGAGCAGACTTGCTATCGACCTGCCTGGTGGTGGAAGAGCTCGCCAAAAAATGTGCCTCCACAGCGATGTGTTACAAAATGCACGTTGAAGCAGCTGAGTTAATCAGCAAAATGCCCAGCGATTATCAGGTTGAACACTTCGTTAAGAAAATTGCGACCGGTGACATTCTCTGCACCGTCGCGGGTGGCGAGACCTCAGGCAAGGGTGATAACTGGGTGCCGGGCATGGTCTTGTCCTCTGTCGAAAAAGGGGCTGATGGTTACATCGTCGATAACGTACGTAAATCCTATGTCACCTCGGCCGGTCAGGCATCACACTATTTTATGCTGTGCCGGATTGGTGCTGAAACAAAGGGCTACAAGCTTTCAGCGCTCTTTATTGAAGCTGACAACATTGAATGGGAAACCCTCGAAGATTGGAATGGCCTCGGCATGCGCGGTAACAACAGTATGCCTATTCGTTTTAACGGTGTTGTTCCCGAAGAGAATCGCATTGGTGACGAAGGGTCGGCGCTGAAATATTTGGGTGCCATCATGATGCCGGTGGTTGCCCTGACCTATGGTGCCGCGTACCTGGGTGTGGCCTCCGGGGCTTATGAGTTGGCCATGGAAGAGGCGTCGAAGGTTCACCCCAGTGGCGCTAAACGTCTTGATAGCCCGATCAACCAACGCCGCATGGCTGAGTTGAGTGCGAAAATAGAAGCGGCACGGGCGCTCTTACATGTTGCCGCGGCAGCCGGTGATGCCGGGCAGGTGGCCGCCCCCTTGCCTTATTTACAGGCTAAAGTGAGTTGCTCTGAGGTTGCGGTATTGGTGACTCAGGAATTGATGACGATGTTTGGTGGTACTGCCTTTGCCGCACGTTTACCTTTCGAACGTTATTTTCGCGATGCACGGGCGGGCATGATTATGGGACTGGCCAACGACGATGCCTATCAAACCATTTACGGTATGTTGTTTCCTGAAAAGAAAAAATAAGGTATAGCCTCAAGGTGTTTTGGGTGGGGGTGTTTTATAAGTGAATATCCCCGCCTGAACTGGCACATCGGAGGGTGTATAAATGGGCACAGTGCAGCGCTGGTCATTACAAATATACATGGCAGGTGCAGCTCGCGGGGGATAGCGGCCAGTGGATTCGCTGTGGACTAACTTGCGGGGTTCAAAGACACTGCGGCCTGCCTGTAGCAATGCTTGCGTTCGTGAGTCATCGGCATCACCCACGACGGAAAACTCGACGTACTGTGCCGTCATAATTTCTAAAGCCATTGCCAGGTTGCCTGTTATTCTCCCTTCTCGACGCACAGCCGTGGGTGATGCCGAAGCGCGTATTGCCCTTTCAGCGGCCATTTTGTAATACCCGTTTTTTTCTAATACACCGAGTAAATATAAAAACTGAGCCGCCGTTGCATTATCTTCAAGGGGTTTACGTCGACCCGGTGTGCCGTCATCTGGAGCGCCATAAAAGCCGCCAATCTTTTTGTCTTCTAGCTTGATCAAGAGTGCATCCGCTACTTTTATAGCGGTCTGTCGCCAATAGGGATCGTCTGTTGTGCGATACAAAGCCATTAAGGCCAAACCAACGTGTGCCTGTGTGCGCAGGTAGGGTAGGGGTTGATTGGTGATGACGTGTACGCGTTGGTCGGCCGACAATTCAGCGCTCGGTGTAAACTGAATAATCCAGCCCGCTTCTGTCTGTCTTTCTTCGAGTAAGTGTTTTGCGGCTTTGGTGGCCGTTGCAAGAAAGGCTTGTTTTCCCGTGGCCTCAAATGCCATGGCATAGCCGAGTATCACCCGCGCATTAACATCGCTATAAACGGCGTGATCGATGACGGGAACACCGTAACGTCTTCGTTCTTTATCACCCAGAGCATAGTAATCATCCATGCTCAAGTTAGTGGGTAAGCCGGCTAATCGATCGGGTTGGTTAGCGAAAAAAGCGCCCTGCTGCGAACGCATAAAAGTCCTTAAGTAGGAGTCTATATTGGTTAGCGCCTCTCGATATTTTTTATCCCCTGTTAATTGAAAGCCATCCGCATAAGCCTGGAGCGCTGCCGCCTGACTTTCCAGACGTTTTTCGGGAACGCTATTATTCCAGTTGCCAAGGGACGCATAAAACATGCCGCCCCAAACGGGATCTAATTGTTGAAGCAGACCGTCGAGGTTGTTTTTTGCCAGCTTGAGCGCATTGTCATCACCGTAGAGATGCTTGCGTAGTAGTAAGTGACGCAGGGCTTCGGCACTTTCAAAAACACCGCTCTTTTTAGTTTTAAATACGTCGTCCTGCAGCGCTCGAATTTGATCGCGTAACTGGGTAAAGGCTGCTGTCTCTGCTTGTTGTGGTGCGCCGTAGGGGGCAAGTTTGTCAGGGCTTAGTGTCCCGGCTTTATGGCCGCCAATTGCCTCGCGAAGAATTTTCATATAACTGTCGGGGCGGCGACTGCCTGCAAAGGCTAATACCTGTACGGCATCGGGGCGCATAATGGCATTGGCGGGCCAGGCCCAGTCTGAGTAACGCTCGCCAATATCGGGCCGGGCTTCACTGTCGACCTGTATGGCGACAAAATTGGCATTGATTAATTCAATAACACGCGGATTACTGAACGTGTTTTCTTCCATAAAACGACAGGCCGTGCAGCCTTCGTGGCCGACATTAATTAGGATTAAGCGGTTTTCAGCTTTCGCCTTGGCAAAGGTAATAGCCGACCACTCCTGCCATTCGATTTTTTCGTTAGCCCAGATATTCGTTAGTGCAAAGCATAATAATAGGAAAATTATTTTTTTAATCATGGCAGCACCCGTCGGAAAACGATTGGTTTTCACGCTGTGTCATTAGTGTGACTATGACCGAGGTTGAATAAAATAATTCCCGTTACTCAATAGCATCGCCAGTGCCATCAGAAAACACTTGATTAACAAGAGGTGCTAATCCAGCTTAAATTCAGACAATACAATAAACCTTATTTTACCGCTGAACGTTGTAATAGCGCTTTGTCGTAGCCGACCTTCTGATCGTCACTCAGGATCTTTCGCATCTCGACAAGGTGGGCATAGCGCAGGCGCATGATGCTTGTTTTGGCGACCATCAATTCGTCAATCTTTGCATCGATTTCGTCAAGACTGATATTTTCACGAATCGCCATTTCATTCAGGTCTTTCAATGTTTGTTTTTCCGTTGCTTTAAACGAGGCCTGGTCATCGTGTAATTTATGATGCATTTGATCAATGGATTTTTTCTGAGATACGGCAGGATCGGGTATTTGGGCGGCATTAACAGGGTTAATAAATAACAATATGAGAGTGAAAAATACTGCGGGGGATTTTAACGCGATTGCGCATTGGTTAATTAATGTGTTCATTTATTCTATTCCTTTTAAATGCGGATAAAAATACAGTATAGCTGGGCTTGGCTATTTTTTATAAAGAGTTTCTACTTTAAAGACTCTGTCATGATAGTCTTTAAAATATTTCTACAAATCACCGGGCTTCTTGGGTGCTGGTGTCAAATAATAAATAATACGCTGAGAGAATATTATGTCTGAACTTATATCATCGGATATCCAGCAGTTTGACGGCGCGAAAATTGTTGATGATCTGAATCGTCTTCTGCGCTTGCGTACTACAGTGATCGGTATGAAGCTTTTCGATTCAAAGGCGGAGATGGAAGCGGTGCCGCGTATTCGTCGCCCTCATGATATCCACACCACGGATCAAATCGTCGGGCAGGCTGCACGCAATGGCTGGACGGTAGGTATTACTGCCGATGACCTGGTGGGCGAACAATGCCGCGCTGTGCTTGGTCTACATCCGCAAAATGAAGAGTGGCTATCAGGGCAGCCCATGGTTGGCGTGTGGTACGAGACAGTGGAAGATACTGCGGCGCACCAGCAGGCGATGGATGTTGTTCCTTTTGGTCAGTATGAAGCTATGGCAGTGAGCCCGCTAGCCAGTGGTCGTTTAAACCCACCTGATATTTGTCTGATTTATGCGACGCCCGCGCAAATGATTATTTTTATTAATGGCTTACAGTGGGCGGGTTATAAAAAGCTCGACTGGTCCTGTGTTGGCGAATCTGCCTGTGCCGATTCCTGGGGTCGTGCTCTATCGACGGGAGAGCCGAGTTTGTCACTGCCTTGTTTTGCTGAACGCCGCTACGGCGGGGTGATGGAGGATGAGTTGTTGATGGCTATTGCGCCGTCCTATTTGCCAAAAGTTATTCAAGGTCTGGAAGCCTTGTCTCGCAATGGGCTGCGCTATCCGATACCGCAATACGGTGTGAATAATGACGTGCGTGATGGCATGGGTGTGAGTTATATAGACAAGCCTGCTTGATAAAGTTTACTACCGCAAATACGTCGCTAAAAATTCAAAAACTCTATAAATTGGTAGTGGATCAAAAAAATAACTTCTCTAATAAAAATGATAAAAGGGAGTAACCATCAATGGATATTAGCGTATGTGTGGCGCGGGGTAGCGACGGTTGGCAGGTCGCAGTGAGGGCAGAAACGCTGGGTTTTAAAACGGCCTGGTTTGAAGACAGTCAAATGGTTGCTGCCGACCCTATTGCTCTAATGGCAATAGCCGCCACAAAAACCAGCAAAATTAATTTGGCTACGGGTGTCCTTATCCCGTCCAATCGCATTGCGCCACAAACCGCCAATAGTCTGGCCACTTTAAATCAGCTGGCTCCCGGGCGGATTATTATGGGTGTGGGTACGGGATTTTCGGGTCGTCGTGCCATGGGGCTTGGCCCGGTAAAGGTCGATGATATACGTCCTTATATTGAGACGGTTAATGGCCTGCTGAACGGTGACATGGTTGAGTGGGAATTTGAGAACAAGCGCCGGAAGATTGCTTTTTTACATCCCGATGATGACATCATTAATACCCGCGACAAAGTGGCCACATATATTGCCGCACAGGGGCCACGAATGCGCCGTTTGACGGCTGAGCTGGGTGCTAACTGGATTAATATTCTCGCGAGTGTCGATTCAGCACGCACTGATATGGAAGATATGCAGGCCGTATGGCAGGACGCGGGTAATGAAGGTTCATTCGGTAAGGCGCTGTTGACCAGCGGTTGCCCCCTGCGTGACGGTGAAACCACCGCCTCACCAATCGCAATGCGCCAGGGCGGGCCAATGGCCGCGGTTTTCTTTCATAATCTGGTGGAAGCTGAAGCCTATGGCTCTTTTGCCAGCGACGACGCCCAAGCTGAGACTGAAGAAATGGCGGGTTATCGCCGCCTTTATCAACGTTACGAACCCGCTGATGCGCGTTATCTTTCGTTGCATCGTGGCCACTCACTTTTTGTCCGCGACGATGAAGCTGAGTTCATCACCCCTGAACTGATCAGCCAGGCGAGTTTGACCGCACCGATTGAAGAGTTAAGTGAGCGTATTCAGGCGCTAGAGAAGATGGGTTACGACGAGTTGGCGGTGATTATTAATCCTGGCGACGAAGGCATGCTGGAGCGTTGGGTCGAGGTAATGGAAAAAGTCTAAAGTCGACCCGCAGCGTTTTATTCCTCCGTCACGCCTGGACGTGGTTTGGCTTCTGGTTTATTCCAGTCTCTGCCCTTGAGGATGACATTCCAGTAAAGGAGGGGGAAGAATTTCTCTTTCATCCACCAGTAAAAGCGACGGGGCACACGGGGATCACAGTTAAAACTAGACACCACTTCGCCGTCGTAGCGAAACTCGGCCATCAGTACCTTGCCCTTTTCAGTGGTCAGTGGGCAGCCTCCGTAACCATCGTAGCTACCGTTAGCAGCAGCGCTATTTTGGTCGATGCTTGCCAGTAGGTTGGTTACGACTACGGGAAACTGCCGACGTATTGCGGCAGCCGTTTTAGCATTGGGGGTATCGGTACAGTCGCCAAGCGCGAAGACGTTGTCAAAACGCTTGTGCTGTAGTGAATTACGATCGACCTCAACCCAACCACCGGCACCCGCGAGGGCGCTTTGTTTGATGACATCCGGCGCGCTCTGTGGCGGCGTGACGTGTAGAAAATTAAATTTCTCGGTACGGGTATTTCCCTCTGCATCGGTAAACGTTGCCACTTGATTGGCTCCGTCCACCGCCGTGAGATTCATGCCGAAATGGGGCGTTGCTCCGTAACTGGCGACGATCTTATTCAGTGCTTTGGCATAAAAGGGGACGCCAAACATGGCCGCGCCCTGTGTGAAAAAGTGTGATTCAGCAGAGACGTTATTGCGACGCCAGTGATCGGCTGCCAGGTAAAGAATTTTCTGCGGTGCGCCGGCGCACTTAATGGGCATTGGTGGTTGGGTAAACAGTGCGCGCCCACCTTTGAGGTTTTTTACGCACTGCCAGGTATAGGGTGCGAGATCAAAGCTGTAGTTGCTGGTAACGCCATTAGCCCCCAGGGTTTGCTCCAGACCTTCTATTGCAGCCCAATTGAGCTGTAGGCCGAGTGCAACTACCAGGTATTTGTATTCGAGTAAGCCGCCGGTTTCGAGTGTTAGCTGATTATTATCGGGATCAAACGCCGCTACTCGATCACGAATCCACTCAACCCCTTTGGGAATTAAGGGCGCCTGATCACGAACAGATTGTTGCTGTGTCATGGCGCCACCGCCCACCAAAGTCCAGGCAGGCTGATAGTAGTGTTGTTGAGAAGGCTCAATCAGGCTTATGTGTAACTCGGGTCGAGCCGCCTTCAGAGCTGCTGCCATTGAGATGCCTGCAGTGCTGCCACCGGCAATGACAACCTGGCAGTATTTGGGGCTCGTGTTGTTCATGTTTTATATCCTGAATTGATGCGAAGAGGCGCTACTTAGGTGGATTCTACAAGGGTCGTTTTATTGATTTCGTTGTCGACAACAATCGGGCTGTCGGAGAAATCAATTGTTGGCGCTTCGCCCCAGGCTTCGGTCATATACTGTATCCACTCATCATTATACGAGTACACCGCCATGATTATATTGCCGTATTCAGCGTTCCTGTGGTGTTTCGCAACAAGGCGCAGTGCGCCGACAATGGCCGTAGTCCTTGTCAAGCACTGCAACGCCGTTGCGGAGCACCACAGGAACGCCCGAAGGGTTGGTCTGTCAGTGCCCATGCCCGCGTTGTGCCTCTTGTGAAGGACTACGGCCATTCACTACGAGACACGCCTTGGCATGAACACTGACAGACCAACTGAACACGACAATATAATCATGACGCTGTACTAAGCCTCGGCCTTTTCTTTTGATTCCCAAAGGTAGAGGCCACTGGCGCGATCACCGCTCTCGCCAATTAAGTAGTATTTACGAATAAGACCGTCTAACCCTTCGTATTTTGGCGTGGTTGCCGACATTTGATCAATGAAGGCTTTTTTGTCAGCTATGTTCACTGGAAATTGTACGTGCGCTACGATCGTTTTTTCTTCCTAAAAGGCTATTGTTGCAAAGAGAAGTTCTCGTTGAGTAGACCAAGGTCCCCGGGAGAAAGAATACCATTGGGGTCGAGTTCTTTTTTGAGTCGACTTAATAAACTTGAATAGGCGCTGAAGCTTTGCACGTGTTCGGCTGATACTTTGCCGCTTTTGTAAGGCACGCAGCCGGCTTTAATCAGTTCTTGGGTGCAGTGTTTCATCGCGACGGTGACGCCTTCCCACTGGGAGGCTTCGTCGTAAAAGGTTAGAACGCCACCGTGTAATCCACGTCGGCACATCACGATAGCGGCACCGAGGGGATAATCGGGGTAGCTTTCGCGCTGCTTGGCGATAATGTCCATGAAGGTGCTGAGCTTGTTGGTGGGCAGCGATGCCATGAGAATGTCGCAACGCGACATAGAGAAAAAGCCCGCGTAGGAATACCAGTAAATTTCTTCATTTCGCAGTTTATTAAAGTAGGCTTCATTAAAGTCTGGGAAATGCCCGCCCTGGTATTTTTCGGCAATGGCGGCAATCTTGGCGTTGTCCTCTTCTATGTGGTGAGCTTCACCGCGAAAGTCGATGGCTAAAGCATAGCTTGGTAAATTGTCTGTGGGCTTATCGGGGAAGGCCTGAGAAATACGCGCCTTGATACTGGGTGCCTCGTAGGCACCGCCGTACCAGATGTTACCCAGCAATTCACGGTTCTGAATGTCGAGAATACATTTCTCAACACTTTGAGCATCGGGAAAACCATAGCAGCTTGTTTGTCGAGTCTCTGGCAGCGGGTGCAGCCACAGCGCAACTGCGACAATAATGCCCAGAGTGCCATCGGCGCCAATAAACAGGCCGGTGAGATCGGGGCCGATACAATAGCGCTGAAAGTGGCCTGCCTCTGGTGCGGCGGCACTGCCGGTTTGTACGCGGTCGCCGTTGGCCAGTACCACTTCGAGCCCCGCAACCTGATCGCCAATGCTTTGAAATTGTGGCGAGCCTGTACCCAGAGCGTGCGATGAAACGGCACCGCCGACTGTTGCAGCGGGCGCGGTAGACGGTACGAGGCCAACCGTTTGCCCGTAGGGGCGCAGTGCTTCGAGCAGGGCACCAAAGCGCACGCCGGGCTGACAAAGAACAATGCCGCGTTCGGTGTCGATATCAAGAATGCGGTCAAGCCCCGCCATGTCGAGCACAATACCGCCGGCCTGAGGATTAACACCACCGGCATACATATTCGCGCCGCCCCGCGCATAGACAGGTATCCGGTCTTTGTTGGCCCGTTTGACAAGGTCGACGACGGCATCAACATGGTGGGGCCGCACGACCGCATCGGGTTTTCCTGGGGTGGCGGCAGAGGAGTCGCGGCGATAAGTGAGCAGGTCTACCGGGTCGGTAAAAACGGTGACGCCATCAAGCTCACTCAGGGAGGTAAATTGCTGATTGTTTGCAGGCTTATTCATACATCCTCCGAATTGACAGTAAAAAAGGTGTCGATAAATTCTGCGAGGCCATAAATAGGCGGGTCGCTGTCCTCTCTGGCGGAATCCAGATGCGCAACACAGCGGGGGTCAATAGAGACAATGGCCGCGAGTGGCTCGCACCCATCAGATTGTGCTGTGGCAAGGGCTTCGCTGATGCGTGCTCGAGCCATATCCGCGCTAGAGGCTGGGTGCATTGCGGGTGCGCCGCCAGCAGCGCCACAGCAAAGGGCATAGCGGGAGGCAGGTTTTCCGCCGTTGACGGTGACGCCCAGTTCGGTGAGCAGGTCGTATAAGGCTTGATTATCATTGCCCTTAGTAGACTGAAGTTGTGGGCTCATCGTTGCCTGGCAGCTTTCAATACAGGCGACATGGGGTAGGGCGTTTTTGGCAGAAAGGCTTAGTTGTTTAGCATTTAGCGCGGTGGTCAGCCAGGCGACAAAGGAGCTGTGACCCTGAGATTCTGCAAGGCTATTGGCACACTCACAACCGGAGGTCAGCAAAGTACTATAGCGGCGCTGGGCGAGGGAGTCGTTTAGTTGACGGGCGCTATTATTGGCAGCGTCGACAAACCCCAATTCTTTGAGCGGTGCGCCGCAACAGCGGTCATCCTCACCCAGTAGTTGAATGGATTGCCCCGATGCCGCTAACAAACGTAGCGTCGCCTGGGCTTCTTGCGGCCTTGAATAGGCCGATGCGCAACCGGGAAGATAAACGACATCTGTGGGATCTGTCGTACTTCTAGCGACAGAATCCTGCCCCGTTGCCCAGTCGTAGCGCTCAGACAATGCTCCACCCGATGGGTTTTGTTGCTTCAGTACGCTCTCCTGTATTTGCACGACAGCGTCTGGCGCTATGTCACGCATAATAAGCTCACTGCGCAGGGCACGGTTGATTTCCATGGGGCGCATGCCGATAGGGCAAATACGCTCACAATTACCGCAGGTGGTGCAGGTAAAGGCATGGTCTGCAATTGAACTCAGTGGCAGGTCTTCCCCTTCAATCCAGGCGCGGGCGGTTTTGATATAGCCCTGGCCCGAATAACTTAAGCCCGGCGAATGGGACTGCAAGGTGGCACAGATATGATGAATATCGCGCTCTTCCCAAATGGCTTCTACGCAGTAGCCGCAATCAGAGCAGTGATATAAGTCTTTGAGAAAATTCGTGAGGAAAGGATGCTCGTGGGTATCTTGTGGTGTCGTCATTTTGTCGGCCCTGTTTTCTCGTTGTTAGTGAGACCTTTTCAGGAGAGATGATTTAGTGACCCGCTTGCCAGGTGTCTGACGCGCAAGCGGGAAAAGTGATGACAAGCTATTTACTGGCCAGGGGGTCAACAAAATCTGTTTGAAAGCCAAGTTTACGCATACCGACCAGGCAGCATTCGCAGTCTTCTTCAATAGAGCCACCACTGGCACCAATGGCACCAATCAAATCACCGTCTTCATCATAAATAGGAAAGCCTCCCGCAACGATGCAAAAGCGATTGTCGGTATGTTGCAAACCATAACCAATAGCGCCGGGCAGCATCAATTCGCGCACCAAGTTGGTGGGCCTTTGCAGAGCGGCAGAGGTCCACGCTTTCTTTTCGGCGATAGGCGGATTGGCGAAGCGTCCTTTTTCCGGGCGTAAAACGCCGCGCAAGTGTCCGCCAAAATCGACGACGGCAACGGTACTGGCTCTGCCGACAGATTGTGCGTAGGCAACGCCTTCTTTGAGGAGTGTTTCGACTTCGGATAATGTGAGTTCTCGCATGTTATATCTCTCCTGATAAGCGAAGGGGTTTTAAAAACTGGGCCGCTGACTTAAGGCCAAAAGTAGCCAGTCAATGACTTCGTTTATTTTGTTTCAGGTAATCTTTTATCAGCCTGTAAGTGCATAGCGTCTAAAATACCAGGCGGTATTATTGGCCCTTGATTTCCAAGTATACATATTTTTTGATATTGTTATAGTTCAAACACAATGACAAATTTTTACTACTTTTAAAGAGCCAAACGGAGTTATTTACCATGAGCGGCGAAACGGCACATCAACCACTAACCCATACTGCGCTGGCTAAATTGTCGCGCTCGGTCTATGAAAAGTTTGGCGATGAAGCTTTGCCTCTCATCACCGATGCCTGGCATAACATCGGCACAAAAACCGGCTCAAGAATAATGAAAAAAAAGGGTATAAATACCTTTAGAGAAGCGGCGGAAGACCATGTTGAAATGGTCATGGGTTTTGGTGATGTTTATGAATTTTGTCATGTAACAGATGACACTTATCATGCGCAAACGCGCCAGGGTGTGCCCTGTGAGGTCGGCATGGAAAATGCTGGAGAGGCGGCCTGCCATGCGTGTATGTCAGTCAATACGGCGCAGTTTGAAAAAATAGTTGGGGCACCTGTTGAAATGACAATCAGCCAGTCTCGCGCTATGGGTGATAATTGTTGCGACGTTAAATACATATTAAGAAGTCGCGATTAAATATTTTTCGCGCATAAATATAACTATCTTTATTTGTTTTTTTGAATAGTTACAATGGAATATTGTGGCTGTTGGTCAGGGTTAATTTGATCTGTATTTTAGTCAGCATTCAATGGCGGAGAAGAGCATGCCAGTAACATCAGATTCGTCGAATACCTCGCAAGTGATCGTTATCGGTAGTGGCTTTGGCGGCGCGGTTTGCGCTGCGCGCCTGGCTGAAGCCGGACACGCGGTGACTGTTTTAGAGCGCGGCCCCTGGCGCGATACTGTACCGGTGCGATCAATGGGTATTGAGCGCCGTGTCCCTTTCCCCCGGGGCCGTAAGTTGTTTACACAAGCGCTTCGTGGCGTCGGTGGTAATCGTTTTCCGGGCGGCCATTTACGCACCAATAAGAACGGACTCTTCGAGATGTTCTTTGGTGGCGGTACTCACATTGCTTGCTCTTCCAGTGTCGGGGGTGGCAGCCATGTTTACTCTGCATCTCACGTTCGCCCATTGGTTGACAACTATTGGGAAGGGCACAATCCGGCAATCTCCGACGACATTATGTCACCGCACTACGATGCAATCCTTGAGCGCATGGGTTCAGTGACGCCCACAGCTGACCTGGGCATACCCAATACTGCGGGAGAGCGTTTTCGCGACTCTGAACATCTTCAGGCCGCACCTCCACCGCCAGACCCGCGCCTGGGTTATCTCTTGCCAAAAGATCCCAAAAACCCGGCGCGAATAACAGATGGCAATGGTATCGAACGTTGTGAAGTCGATTACGAAGCCAATGATGAGGGCTTTTTGGGCTCGCCAGGTGGTGGTAAAACAACACTCGATTTTGCCTATCTGGCACCGGCCATAAAAGCGGGGCTCGAGGTAAAAGATATGTGCGAAGTGACCGCCATCGTGCGTCAATATTACGGTGATGTGCGTTACCAGGTTGAATATATTGACCACCATAGCGGCAGAAAAACCACACTTGAAGCAGATAATGTTGTCTTGGCAGCGGGCACACTCAATACGCTGCGTTTACTGTTTCACTGTCGCGATAAGCTGGGCAGCCTCGCCGGTATGCCGCAACTGGGCAAGCGTTACGGCACCAATGGTGACCACCTGGGCTTTTGGGATTATAACCAGCTGGGTCTCTATCAAACCCGCGGTTTACCGACCACAGGTGGCGTAAAACTGAAGGGTGATGACAATGCGCCGATGCTCGGGGGTGGTGGTTTCCCCTCCGTTGATAGCTACCCTTTACCAAAGAGAATAAGGGAGCGCATAAAACGCGGCGCCTTTATTGCAGGTCTCGGTGAAGATGTTATGAATGGAAGTGTGACAATGAAAGGGGGCAAGCTGCGGATTGAATACCCCCACGGCACTAGTTCAATTTTTGCTCGTATCCGTGCGGCCTTTACTGAAATTGAAAAGCGCACCGGCAAGAAAATCTACGCGCCAAAAACCCCGATCACCGTACACCCTACGGGCGGCGCCTGTTTGGGGTCGAGTATTGAAAATGGTGTGGTTGGGGCTAACGGGGAGGTGTTTGATAACCCCGGCCTCTATGTGGCCGATGCCTCCGCCTTGCCACGTTCCCCCGGTGGGCCGCCCGCCATTACCATTGGTGCCTGGGCGGAACATATCGCCAGCCAGTTTGGGAAGTAATCAGCGTTTCTGCGCGTTGCATTTATAATTTGAATCTAGGCTGGCATTCGCGGCTTTCTTATCGGTTTCAAATTTGAGGGATAGCGGGGTAGGCATTGGGCAAGTTGGTACTCCATCAATACAATGTTGATGGAGTACCCGGGCGAGTAGGTCGCTGTTCAAATGTCTTGCTCGTGGCATTCGCCCCGACTTAACTTCACTTACCTTGGCAGTGTTTATCCGGCCGCTGCACGCTCTGCACTTAAGTTTTTTGCAAAACCCATTAATTGCTCGAAGTTGTAGGGCAGCTCTTCCATTGTTTTTGGATCCCATACACTGCGACTAGAGCGTTGCAGAATATTCCCGCCGTAAACATGAAGACCGCACATCTCCTGGCCGGGTGATGTTTCAATGGCGTGAATGGCATCAGCACGCAGGGTGAAAATGCCTATTTCTGGCTTTAAGGTAACTTCCTGTTCCACCTCTAACCCGCCATCGCTGGTACGACGGTACAGGTAGTTTTTCTCCTCGCCTTCAAGGATGCCGATCATTGCCCACATCAAATGGTTGTGGATCGGGCTAATAAAATTAGCCGGCGTGGCAACACGTAATATGGTGAGGTTTTCATCGGAATAGAGCGGGGCGACGCTTTTCCCCGGACTGGCATCCTCCAGTGCTTGCTGCAACGCTTTGGGGTCGCTGAAAGCATCCTCCATTAGCGCTTTGACCTGCGCCTGGGGCTGGTCGCTCAGAACAGCCTTTTTACAGTCCTCTATAAATTTTTCGAAATTGAACATAATTATCCCCTGTGGTCTCAATTGTATTGCTGCTTAAGTTCTGTTTTTAAAGTGACTTTTGCGAGCTATAGTCTATAGATTAAAAACGAATAATTATATTCAATTATTTATATATTCAATAAACTTTATGTTAGAGTCCGCTCTTCCTGAAATATGACCGCCTGATTGTGGTGCGTCTAAAATATGTTGAGTTGGAGAAAAACTATGTTATATCAAGGTGATAACCCCGCTATGCGCCGCTTTTCCATCGCGCTGGTGGTGCTTAGCGTGTCATTTTTTGCACTACCCATTTTTGTTGAATTGTTGCCAAGCCTCTTCCGTTGGTCTTACCCGGCAGTGAATATGGCGGATGAACACATGATTGTGGCGATGTACTACGCCATGGCCATTTGCTTTTTGATGGCCGCCAAAGACCCTCTTCGACACGCGATCATTATTGATTACGCGATTATCTCTAGCGTTTTACACGGCACGGTAATGGCCTATTACGCTTTAACACTGCACGGCGAAATGGCGCATATGTGGGGCGACGTACCCTTTATGTACGCATTGGCTATCGGGTTTTACATTTATCACCCACGTCGCCTCGCACGTGCGGCCGCTTAGGGAGAATTGATATGACGACTGAAACAGATGTCATTGTTATTGGTAGCGGCTTTGGTGGCGCTATCTCGGCTTCACGTATTGCTGAGGCGGGCTTCAAGGTTAAAGTTTTGGAGCGAGGCCCCTGGCGGGACAGTATCCCCAATGCTTCGCAGGATATCCCCAATCGCGTTCCCTTCCCTACCGAGGGGCGGCATTTCTGGACCAAAGCCGTGCGCACGATACGTAACAATAAATTGCCGGGCGGTCGCGTTACGCTCAACAAAAAGGGCTTTTACGAGGTCTTGATCGGCAAGGGTTTAAACATCCTTTGTTCATCGAATGTGGGTGGAGGTAGTCATGCTTATGGTGGTTTGAATATGCCGCCACCCATGCCGGGGTATTGGGATGGTATAGACAGTGGTTTAAGTGAAGAGATGATGGCCGGCCACTACGCCGAGGTGCTGAAACGCATGGGTGCGAGTACCCCGGGTGATGAGCATATCCCCCAGTCGATTCGCAAACGCTTTTCCCATTCCGATGATATTCAAAGTGGCCCGGAAGTGGGTGATCTGCAAATGGGTTATCTGTTTCCAAAAGTACCCGGCAATCCCCAGGAAATTACGACGGCAGACGGTGTGCGTCGGCGTGAGTTGGGCTATGGCGAGGGCGGCTTTCTCGGCTCACCAGAAGGCGCTAAAACCTCTCTGGAAGTGGCGTATTTATACCGGGCGATGAAGCAGGGCCTGGAAATATGTGACCAGCAGGAAGTGTTGGCCATTCGTAAAGAAACGAAGGCCGGCCAAACGCGCTATTGCGTGAAGGTCGAAAATCACCACACGGGCCAGTTTGAAAGCCATTACGCCAATCACGTGATTGTTGCCGCTGGCACCCTCAATACGCTGCATCTTTTATTGCACAGTCGTGATGGCGAGAAGGGTCTCGGTGGCATGCCCCAGCTGGGCAAAACCTTTGGTAGTAACGGTGACTACTTTGCTTACTGGGACTGGAAAGACAGGTTCCATGACATGAGCCAAAGCCTGCCGGTGAATGGCTATGTGCGCTTGAAAGGCCAAACCGAGGCGGAAGAAGCTGATCAGCCTTTTATTATTGAAGCGCCACTGCCGTGCCCGGATAAGCTTCGCTTACCGAGTTGGATAGCCAATAAACTCAGACAGGGCACCTTTATTGCGGGCATGGGTAAAGATGCGATGGACGGCACGGTTAGCCTCAGGAAAGGTAAGCTGAATGTTGATTACACGCCTGATAACAGTTCTATTTTCGCTGAGATACGCGGACAAATGGATCGCATTGCCGAGAAAACAGGCAAGCGTATTTTATCGATTAAACGACCCACTACCGCCCACCCTTTGGGCGGTGCCTGTATTGGGAGCAACATCAATGAAGGTGTTGTCGATGGCAAAGGTGAGGTTTTTGACCACCCGGGGCTGTATGTTGCCGATGCTGCCGCGTTGCCAAAGCCGGTAGCAGGGCCGCCTTCAATGACGGTCGCCGCGTGGGCCAATCATGTTGGTGAGCAGTTAATCCTTAAGTTGCAGGCTGAAAATTCAGACAGTTTTGGTCAGCCGTTTTTACTGCAAAAACTGGAAGAAAAGAAGTCTGTGGAAAGGCGTTAGTTTCTCCTTTAGTCCTTTTGTTTTCTCAAGTTGTTAAACACACCGTATAAAAAGCAGTTCAAATATACGGTGTGTTTTTTGACGACAAGTAAGGCTTTGTTTCTATTCAGCCTGCCGCTTTTCAAAATCGGCGACCAGTTGTTCTCTCGCCGTCAGCATATTCTCAAGCGCCGGTAAGACCTCCGGCCAATTGCGGGTTTTTAAACCACAGTCCGGGTTAATCCACAATCGCTCAGCGGGAATACGCTGTTCGGCTTTTTTCATCAGTTCGACAATAGATTCCACGGAGGGGATGTTCGGCGAGTGAATATCGTAAACCCCGGGGCCAATTTGGTTGGGGTAGTGGAACTCGTCAAAGACATCGAGCAGGCTCATGTCTGAACGTGAAGTTTCAATGGTAATAACATCGGCATCCATTTCGGCAATGGCGGCAATAATGTCGTTGAATTCGGAATAGCACATGTGGGTGTGGATTTGCGTGCTATCGCTAACGCCATTGGCGGCGATGCGAAAGGCGCGAATGGCCCAGTCGAGATAGCTCTGCCATTGTGACTGGCGCAGGGGAAGACCTTCGCGCAGGGCGGCTTCGTCGATTTGAATAATATCGATGCCGGCATCTTCAAGATCGAGCACTTCTTCACGTATGGCAAGGGCCAGTTGCAAGCAGGTTTGCGCACGGCTTTGGTCGTCGCGCACAAAAGACCAGTTTAAAATAGTGACCGGGCCGGTGAGCATGCCTTTCATGGGCTTGTCGGTGAGCGATTGAGCGTAACGCGCCCACGCCACGGTCATCGCCTTTGGGCGGGCAATATCGCCGTAAATGATCGGTGGTTTAACGCAGCGTGATCCGTAGGACTGCACCCAGCCGAACTGGCTGGAGGTGTAACCGTCGAGCTGCTCGCCAAAATACTCGACCATGTCGTTGCGCTCGGGTTCACCGTGCACCAGTACGTCGAGGCCCAGTGTCTCCTGCTCACGTACACAGTGGGCAACTTCTTCTTCCATCGCTTGCTGATATTTTTCAGCCGAGAGTTTGCCCAAACGGAAATCCCGGCGGCTCTGGCGTATCTCTGCGGTTTGTGGAAATGAGCCGATCGTGGTGCTGGGGTAGAGGGGCAGCTTGAGCTTTTTTGCTTGCTCAACTTCGCGCTGGGCGTAGGGCGACTGGCGTTTGGCCATGGAGTCGTTGACCCGGCTCAAGGCGTTTTGTACCTCGGGTTTATGCACCCGGGATGAGTTTTTACGACTGTCGATAAGGGCCTGGTTTGTGGCTAGTAAGGCGGCGACCGAGTCTCTGCCGTTATTGAGTGCCCCGGCGAGAGTGCTGAGTTCATCCAGCTTTTGCACGGCAAAGCAGAGCCAGGACTTAACATCGTCATCCAGCTTTTCCTCGCTCTCTAGGTCAACGGGTACATGTAGCAGGGAGCAGGAGGGCGCTAGCCACAGCCTATCGCCAAGGCGCTGATGCACAGGTTCTAGCCAGTCGAGGGTGGCGTTGAGGTCGTTGATCCAGATATTGCGGCCATTAATCAGGCCCAGTGAAAGTACTTTGTCGTCACCCAGTAACGCGATAGCCGGTGCTATTTCGTCTTTGGCGTTGATGGCATCAAGGTGGAGGCCGTCAACGGGCAGCGTACAGGCCAGCTTGAGGTTGTCTTGCAGCTGACCGAAGTAAGTGGCCACTAACACTTTGAATGATCGCCCTTGCAGACCTTCGTAGGCTCTTAAGGCTGCGGCTTGCCACTCGGGTTTGAGTTCGGTTACCAGGGCGGGCTCATCAACTTGTAACCATTCAATGCCCGTTTTTTCGAGTTCGGCAAACAGCGTTTGATAGGCGTGGATTAAGGGCTCCAGCAAATCGAGTTTATGGCCGCCATCTTTGCTTTTACCCAGGTATAGATAGGTCAGCGGGCCAATAATCACCGGTTTAATCTTCAAGCCCTGCGCCTGGGCTTCTGCTATTTGCGCAATGAGCAGGGCGGCATTAACGGTAAAGTGAGTGCCCACTTCAAATTCTGGCACGATGTAATGGTAGTTGGTGTCAAACCACTTGGTCATCTCCCCGGCACTGACACAGCAGCTGGCCTGTTCGTTTGCGGAACGGCCGCGAGCGACACGGAAATAATTATCGAGCGCATCACCGGGTAGGCTGTTCACACGCTGGGGAATGTGGCCGAGTAGAAAGCTGGTATCCAGTACTTGGTCGTAAAGGGAGAAGTCACCGACCGGCAGGTAGTCGAGTTCACTCTGCTGTTGCCAGTGAATCTTGCGCAAGCCAGCAGCGGTTTCAAGTAATGTCGCCTGAGAGGACTCGCCACGCCAGTAGCTTTCCAGGGCGATTTTTAATTCGCGTTTTTTACCAATGCGGGGAAAGCCGAGGTTGTGTGTCGTTACCATGACCTTATGTGCTCCTATTTTATTGTTCGTTGATGAACAGACAGTGATGAAGCGGCGCATTGTAGTGAGGGTGACGGGTGAGTAATAATGATGAATTACCGCTTAACGATGAGAAATTCTCATAAACTATAGGGCTTCATAGATGATCGAGCATAGCCACTTACGAATTATTGCCGCCCTACAGCAGAACGGTACCTTGACCGAAGCTGCTAATACGCTCTGCCTAAGTCAGTCCGCACTGTCCCACCAAATCCGCAGTCTTGAGAAAAAGCTGGAGGTCGCTTTGTGGGAGAGGGATGGCCGCTACTTACGCCTCACCCACGCTGGGCAATTGTTACTGCAAGTCGCGGAACAGGTACTGCCGGTACTGGCACAGGCGGAGCAGAATTTGAAAGCTTACGGTGAGGGTCGCCAGGGCATATTACGCATTGGCGTTGAGTGTTACCCCTGCTATGAATGGCTGACCGGGGTCACCGGTGAATTTATGCGCCAGATGCCCGACGTGGATATTGATATTGTCAGCAAATTTCAGTTTTCTGGGCTGGAGGGCTTACTCAATCACCACATTGATATTCTGGTGACGCCAGACATGATCAAGCAGCAGGGCAGTTACTACGAGGTGCTGACCGATTACGAGCTGGTACTGGTTTTGGCGTCGGATCATCCTCTGGCGCGCTTAGCGAAAATCAGCCCCGAGCAACTCGCTGCAGAAACTCTGCTGACATTTCCTGTGCCGATACAGCGGCTGGATATTTTCAAGCATTTTTTGAACCCTGCTCACCTTAAACCCCTTCAGCATAAATCAGTTGAATCCTTGGAGTTGATGCTGCAAATGGCGGAGCTACAGCGCGGTGTTTGCGTATTGCCCCGTTGGTTAGCAGAAAGTAGATGCAAAGGGGGCAAGCTCGCCACCTTGAAGTTAGGTGAAAACGGAATGCAGAGGAAGCTCTATATTGCCATGCGAGAGGGTGATACAGAGATCAATTATATCCGTCGTTTTATTGAAGTGGGTCGAGAAATGGTGGTTCAGTCTTTTTAGACTTAAAGCTGTTAGGGAAAGGGAAGTCGTTGCTTATTCATCCCATCCCGGTAATTAAAATGATGGTACCCTCTGTGGTGAACCCGTTGATTATTGACTATAAGATAAGATGGTAATCACGGAGGAGTACTTGTTCCCTCGCAAGAGTAAAAGGATTTTATGCATATTCTAATTGTTGATGATGTGGCTGAGAATATTCAGGTAGCAATGAATATTCTCAAGGAAGATGATTACACCTTTTCATTTGCAACAGAGGGCGCAGAGGCGATCGAACTCATCGAGCGGGAGGCGACGCAACTTGATCTTGTATTGCTGGATATTATGATGCCTGGCGTCGATGGCTACACCGTGTGTCGAACAGTAAAAGACAATCCGAAAACAGCGTGTATCCCCATTATTTTTCTGAGCGCAAAAACAGATGTTGATGCGATGAGTCAATGCTTTGCGCTTGGTGCTGTCGATTATATTAGCAAGCCTTTCCATGCGGAAGAGTTGTTGGCCAGGGTGAAAACTCACACTCAACTTTATCACGCAAAAAATTTACTACAGAAAAGCAATATCGAGCTGTCAACAAAGATCCAGTTTGAGCATAGTCGTTTACGCACTGAGCTAGAAGACAATCAAAAAGAAATGATTTCAATGTTGGCAGGTTTGATGGAGTCAACGTCGGGTGAAACAGGTCAGCATATACACCGGGTGTCAGAAATTTCGGCGCTATTAGCTCACTATCATCCTGCGCTCAGTGCGGATGATGTAGAGGTGGTTCGTCATGCGGCGCCCATGCATGATATCGGGAAAATGATGGTTCCCCATGAAATTCTGCATAAACCAGGGCGCTATACAGAAGAAGAATTTGTAGAAATGAAAGAACATCCCACTCATGCTTATCAGTTGTTGTGTTCTTCGAAGCGTCAATTGATACGTGCTGCTGCGATCATTGCTCATGAACATCATGAGAAGTGGAATGGCAACGGTTATCCGCGAGGCCTAAAGGGTAATGCAATACATATCTATGGGCGAATCGTTGCGCTTGCCGATGTCTTTGATGCCCTGAGTCATGAAAGAAGTTATAAAGAGGCTTGGGCAAAAGAAAGGGTGGTTGCCTACATACAGGATCATGATGGCACCCAATTTGATCCTGCGTTAGTTGCCATCTTTATGGAACACCTCGATGAGTTTTACGCCATTATTCGCCTTTAGTATTTGTAGAATGAAATGTAATGGGTGGTTTCAGCCTTTAGTGCGCTGGCAATCTTTGACGTATGCTTTTTTACTTATTGCCTGTTATTTACTAATGCAGTTGTATAGCCAGGATGTAGGGGCAGAAGAAAGGCAATCTGCTGTTGATCTCACCGCTGTAGAAAAGCGTTGGATTAAAGATAATCCTGGCGTAGCGGTGGGTGGCAGTCCTGATTGGATGCCGTTTAATTTTGCTGATGAAAACGGTCTGTACGAAGGTATTGCTAATGATTATTTACAGCTAATTGCAAAGAAAACAGGTATCTCTCTTTCTGTCAGTATCGCACCCTGGTCTGAAAATCTGAAAAAACTAAAAGATAATAAAATAGACCTGTTAGGGGCGGTTTACATAACGGAAGAGAGGCGGGGCTATTTAAATTTTTCCCAGCCTTATTTTGAGGTTCTCGATTTTTTCTTTATTAGAGATGATGTTTCTGCAAAAACACTCGATGATTTAAAAGGTAAGCGCGTTGCCATTCCCAAAGGATATGCGAATATTCGTTTTCTTCGAGTAAATTTTCCTGATATAGAGATAGTACTGGTTGAAACATTTGGCGAGGCAATTGATGCCGTTTTAGAGCATCGTGCAGAGCTGCTTTATGATACCTATGGCTCCCTTATTTATTCTATCGAAAAAAAGGGGGTTAATACCATTATTCCCTTTAAATCAACAAGTCACCTGGGCGATAAATACATACATATCGCCACCCGAAAAGAACTTCCAGAGCTGGCATCAATAATTCAGAAGGGACTTGATGCAATATCAATAACGGAAAGAAGGGCCATTAGTCAGCGTTGGCTGGGAAGGAGAGATGATTTTTCTAATAATAATGAATTCGTAGTTACTGCCAAAGAGAGATTGTGGCTGCAAAAAACGCCTGTTATCCGCTTTGCAGGAGACCCTAATTGGTTGCCCTACGAAGCCTTTAATTCTGAAGGGGAGTATGTCGGTATTGTTGCTGATTACCTGGCATTGATAGAAAAAAAATTAGGAATCAATGTCGATATTATAGCGACTGAATCATGGATAGATTCTGTCGCTAAAATGAAACGTGGTGAGATTGACGTTCTCTCAGAAACGAGTGATTCAGAGTTGAAATCACACTTAACATTTACGCGTGACTATATCTCTAGTCCGCTGGTTATTGTTATGAGCAAAGAGGCAAGTTACGTTGAAGATATTGATCAGATAGAAGATAAAACTATTGCCCTTATAAAAGACTATGGATATGTATCAAAAATAGCGAACAAATATCCTCATATTGACTTTGCGTATGTTGATTCAATACAGGAAGGCCTTTCTGCCGTATCAACGGGTAAAGTGGATGCCCTGGTGGCAACCTTGGCACAAGCAAGCTATCACATCTCAGAGTTGAGTATGAATAATATTCGTATTGTCGGAAAAACAGAGTTCAATACGAAATTGGCTTTCGGTATGCGAGAGGGGTTTTTACCACTGCAGGCTATGTTTGATCGTGCTTTGGATGACATTACGCCGGATGAAAAACAACAGATCATGAAAAAGTGGGGCAAGCATAAATACGCTGAAAAAATTGATTACCGATTACTACTGCAGGTCGCTTGTGTTTTTCTATTGATAATTATTTTCACACTCTACTGGAATCGAAAGTTAGCGCGGGAAGTTGCTCTTCGAAAAGTTGCGGAGGAGCAGACTCGAATATTGATTGATAAAATACCTTTGCAGATTGTTGTTACATCGTATGACGGACGTATTCTGTCTGCAAACCCGCAAGCCTTAATTGATCACCAGCTAAGTGAAGGGGAGATGGGTCAGTATAATATTATGGCGTTCTATGAAAATGAACGTGATAGAGATTCTATAATAGAAGAAATTTCTGCAAGAGGCATGGTTGAACAAAAAATAGTTTCGATGCGTGGTGTTAATAACAATATTAGAAATATGATGTTGTCGATTACCCCTATTGTTTATTGTAATACCCCCGCACTTTTATCCATAGCCGTCGATATGACAGAGCGACTCGAGTTTGAATCTGCTTTGGAAAAGGCGAAAGAATATGCGGAAGCTGCCAGTCGTGAGAAATCTGAATTTTTAGCCAATATGAGCCATGAGATTCGTACGCCAATGAATGCCATACTTGGTTTTACGGGTTTGTTGATGGAGGAGATTAAAGATAAAAAACAAAAATCATTTATACAGACTATTCAATCAGCGGGTAAAAACCTACTGGTATTGATTAACGATATTCTTGATTTGTCAAAGATTGAGGCAGGCAAATTAACGATTGAGAAAAAACCGTGTAATCCTGTGAGTCAATTCCAGGAGCTGAATGATATTTTCAGTCTTAAGTTTAAAGAGGAAAATATTGAGCTGGTTTTTGATATTGAGCCTGGCTCTCCACAGAGCTTATATTTGGACGAGGTTCGTTTACGTCAAGTGCTGTTCAATCTTATTGGCAATGCTATAAAGTTTACCGAGAAAGGTTCTGTCCGCGTGGAGCTGCGGACAGATAATGCTGATCAGGTTCACAATAAAATTGATTTAATGATTAGTGTTGAAGATAGCGGTATTGGTATCTCTAAAGATCAACAGAAATTAATTTTTGAGCAGTTTTTACAATCGAGTGGCCAGGATGGGAGAAAGTACGGCGGCACTGGGCTTGGTCTGTCGATCAGTAAGCGCCTGGTAGAAATGATGGGTGGAACACTTACCTTAGTGAGCCAGCTCGGGAAAGGCTCTGTATTTACTGTTAAATTACCGGGAGTAGACATTGCCTCGATGGCAGCTGAGCCCATGCTAAAAATGAACGATCAGGAAGTTACTTCAGCAGTTAACTTCTTGCCTGCCAATATATTGATTGTCGATGATGTGGATGATAATCGAGACTTACTGATGGCTGATTTTGCAGATGCTGGATTTACCTTGAGCTGTGCTGTGAATGGTCTTGAGGCGCTCAATCACGTTGCAGATCAGACATTTGATCTTATTTTAATGGATATCCGTATGCCAGTTATGGATGGTTACGAAGCGGCTGCAGAAATTAAAAAAATATCCACTGTGCCTATTGTCGCTTTAACAGCCTCTGTTATGGCAGACGAATCGTCGCTTTTGAAAAATATTAATTTTGATGGCTATTTGAGAAAGCCCGTCTCCAGGGAAGAGCTTTATGTGGAATTATCAAAATTCCTACCCTTTGAAACACTTAAAACGACGGAGACTCCGTCGAATGACTATACGGCTATATCAACTGCTGATATGTCTGTTGTTGTTTGCGTGAAGGCCGAGCTTGAAGGTTTGTCCGAGCAATACAAGTCTATTTCTGATAGTAATAATCTTTCTGAAATAACGGCTTTTGCCAATACTCTTAATGGTATAAATGACCTTTACCCTTTCGCTCCTGTGAGTCATTACGCGCAACAGTTACTTGAGCAAGTCGCAATGTTTGATATCCCCTCCATTCAGCGTTCCATTAAGGATTATCCTCAATTGGTTGATAGAGTTGAAGAGTTGGCTGCCAACTTTACCTAGTAGGTTGTCGGGCATTATTTTTTAATAGCTGCATTTTTTAATACCCCGGTAATTATTGAATAGCTACCGGGGGTATAGCGTATTGTTGTTGGAGTACTAGTCGTCCGTTAACTGCGAGCGGTGATAACGCGTGATGATTTCTGGGTCGGGTGAGAGATGCGTATGGGGAGTGTCTTTACCTTCGTAATCGAGGGAAGAGAGTACATAGCGCATACTTTCAAGTCGAGCCTTCTTCTTGTCATTAGCGGTAACTATTAGCCAGGGGCTGTAGGAGGTATGGGTTTTACTGAACATATCTTCTTTGTACTTGCTGTAAAGATCCCAATTATCTTGAGCACGCTCATCAACAGGGCTGATTTTCCACTGTTTCAGGGGGTCATTGCGGCGCGAGTCGAAGCGTTCTGCCTGTATGCCTTTTGAAATTGAAAACCAGAACTTCACCAGCTCGAGTCCATCTTCGTAGAGCATATGCTCAAACTCAGGTACTTGCTGGGTAAAGGTTTTGTATTGCTTCTTCGTACAGAAACCCATGACAGGCTCTACCACCGCACGGTTGTACCAACTGCGGTCGAAAAAGACGATTTCCCCGGGGTTTGGCAACTGCTCGGTGTAGCGCTGAAAGTACCACTGGCCCTTCTGCAGATCGGTGGGCTTGGGCAGTGCAACAATTCTTGCACTCCGTGGGTTGAGGTGCTCATTAAAGCGGCGAATAGAGCCACCTTTGCCTGCCGCATCCCGACCTTCAAAGATAATGGCGACGCGGCGGCCATTAAGCTGAACAGAGCGCTGTAGTTTAACCAGCTCCATTTGCAGTTTTTGCAGTTCCTGCTCGTAACGCAGTTTAATTAGCGCTTTTTCTACGTTGATGTTTTTGGTGCCCAGCAACTTCAACAAGCCCTTCTTAGTATTGACTGACGCTAATTCTTCATTGCTAAGTTGCACACTATTCTTGAGGGCTCGCCCTAGGTTCTTTTCATCTGCAGTAAGCTTGGTGGGAGAATTTCTGGCTTTGCTCGTTTTTGAGCTTGCCCCACCTTTACTTATATTGGTAACACTCTTGTTGGTTGAAGTTGCCTTAGTATCGATAGCCATGCAATTGCTCCTTGTTATATTCGTTTTACTTAAATAGCGCTCTGAAATTGATAAATGAGGTAAGCCCTGTTCATCAATATTCAGCCTCTGAGTATAGCTCAATATTGAAATATTTTTATATAAATATATTTCAATATTGAGACTAGGTAGCGAGTCCTAGTCATGAAGCAAAGTCGTAAGCCATACCTTGCAATAAAGGGTAGATTGAAAAAAACATTTTATCGACAGGAAATGAGAGAAAGCATCTGAAAATTTGTCCTTAGTCATAGTTCAGATATGGGCTATGACTAAGGGCGATGTTATGGAAGGTTTAGATGAAAACTAGCCCTCTAATGCAAAGCCCGCGGTCAAACCACCATCGGCAATAAATTCAGAGCCTGTGGAGTAGGAGCTATCATCGGAGGCCCGCTATACGGCCATCGTGGCCATTTCTACGGGCTGGCCAATGCGGCCGAGGGGCGCTTTAGAAAACAGCGCATCAGCACTTTCGCCGGTGAGCCCTGCATCAGTGAGCATGCGGGTCATAATGCAGCCCGGGTGAATTGACGTGGATACCGTCAGGAGCTAGCGCCATGGCGAGGACTTTGGTCATAGCCCGTACGGCAAATTTACTGGCGCAGTAAGCGGCGCGACCGGCAGTACTACCGAAACCAGTGAGAGATTAAATGCTGGTAATCGAGTTGCCGTCTGCGCCTATCATCCTGCCAGCAACGCTCTTCATGCCGAGGAAAACACCGGCTTGATTAATGTTGATGGTCTTCATGTGTTATTCGACGCCCATCTCTTTGAGTATGCCAAGATCGCAGATTGAATGTGGCTTAGGGTGTTGCGAACGTTCAGTTTAAATACAGTGGAATGGCACGGCGAGCGAAAGACGTTTATGATTCCGTGCTGTGTTTTACTCTTGTCATCGACCCTTAAATAGGTAAATAATTTTATTATGGAATCCTGGTTGCCCTATATTCTTCCCCCTCTGATCGGCGCAATAATCGGTGCTATTACCAACGACGTGGCGATACGCATGTTGTTTCGCCCCTATGCGCCAATGTATCTCGGTAAGTGGCAACTGCCGTTTACACCGGGTTTGATTCCCCGTGAGCGCCACCATATTGCCGAGTCTATTGCCGACACCTTCGTCGCCCATGTGTTTGGCAATAATGATGTGGCTGAACTATTTCTCACCGAAAAAGTAAAGACAGATCTAAAAGTGAAGGTCGATGAGTTGATTGGTAAGCTCGGTGGCATGCTCAATATTACCGAACCCATGCTGGGTATGGCGCGGAGTATGGCAGGCAATTATTTGATAACAGAAATTGCCAAAGTCGCCGAACAAACCGGTGAAGATAGCGAACAAATAAAACTGCGTATTCAGGCCAAAATCGACGATCTTGATGTCGCGACTCTTGAAGAACTGGTGATGGGTTTTTCCCGTAAACAGTTTCGCCACATTACCTGGTTTGGTGCTTTATTGGGCGCGATGATCGGCGTGGTGCAGGTGATTCTTTATCAAGTATTGCCCATGGTTTGATACGACCTGCCCATTAACTAAGCCGGCTGCATCCCGGCCCACTAATCAGGCTTCGGCCACCTGTCTGCGGACTGACCTGTATTTGTGTGCCAATGCGCTCTTTAAGGCTGGATACGTGAGATATCACACCAATCAATTTGCCGCTTTGCTGCAAGCTGGAAAGGGCTTCAAGGGCGGTGTCCAGCGCATCTTCATCGAGAGTGCCGAAGCCCTCATCTAAAAATAACGAGTCGACACGGACATTTTTACTGGCCATTTGTGACAGGCCCAGCGCCAGGGCCAGGCTGACAATAAAGCTTTCTCCGCCGGATAAATTCTTGGTGGAACGAATTTCTCCGGCTTGGTAATTGTCGACAACATTAAGCTCCAATGGCTCGGCTTTATCTCTAATGAGCAAATAGCGGTCGCTCATCTTATGTAGTTGTCGGTTAGCGTGGGCGACTAATAATTCAAAGGTTAAGCCCTGGGCGAAATTGCGGTATTTTTTGCCGTCGGCCGAACCGATTAAGAGGTGGAGATTGTCCCAGCGTTCACACTCTGTTTTTTGGGCATCAATGGCGGTGACACGTTGTTGCTGGCTAGCCCTGAGTTTTTGGTTGTCGTCGAGTTTTTGTTGGCAGGCACCAAGCTTTTGCTGCAGGGTTTTGAGTTGATCTGTCGTGTTTTCCAAATCCTGTTTGAGGGGCGCAATCGGTCGATCGGTAATATGCTTTTCGCGCTCACTCTTTAAACGTACGGTTCTGTCTTTATGCCTGGCATCAAGGCCACTTTGTTCTGTTTTCAACCTCTCAGCTTCACTAGAAAGCTTATTTCTTGTTTCTTCACTAATACAGGCAGACTGATAATCAGTTTCAGTGATAAAAGAATATTCGCCAAGTTGTTGCTTGAAATTATCTTCGGCCTTGTTTAATTGTCCGGCTCGATTGTGCAGGCTATTGGCAATGGCTTTGATTTGGCTGCTGAGTTTAGTGGTTTCTTCTGAAGCCTTGTGTGATAACTGGCTGGCCTCGTCGTACTGTTTTTGGGCATGAGTTATAGCGTTTTCTAAACGGGCTTCTTCATATAAGGGATCTTTATCGGCAAACAATTGTTTGCGCTCAAGCTTGAGTTTATTTTGCTGAGATAATAACGCTGCATAAGCTGTACGCTGCTTTTTAAGTTCGTTGTCCTTCTCATTGAGTTGCTGACTTTGGTGCTGTATTTGTAAAGTAAGGCTAGCAATACTCTTATCGAGTTTGCCTTTTTCAAGTTGTGTGGCAAGCCAGCGCTGGCGGCGTTCAGTTAATGTTGTTTCAAGAGCCGTAAAGTCATCATTAGGCAGGGCGTTAATACCGTAGACCGAAACCATGATTAGCACTTCTTTCTGGTCTTTTTGTAATTGCTCGTCGAGACGGTCTTGTTCTTTATGTAAGCGGGCGAGTGTTTTCTCGGCAGAGTCTTTTTTATGGCTGGCCGTTAAGCGCTTTTGTTCTAATTTATTTGTTGTTTTTTTAGCCGTTTCAATAGCAGAGCGCAATGTCGTGAGAGTTTGATCTTGCTGGTCGAGATTAGTCAGTTGCTCGGTGGTTTTGTTCAGTAATTCCTCATTATTGGCTACATGCTGAATTAATGAAGTGGCGATATCATTCTTTTCACACAGCACAAAACCACTATCGTTAATTTGTTGTTTTGTTTTTTTAATCTGTATTTCCTGTTCTTTAATTTGTTGAACAGTAGTCTCTTGTTGCTGGGTGACTTGCTCAAGTTCTTTTGTATTTTCGGCGGCGCTTATTTTAGCGGCAGTAATTGCCTGGTCTATATTGATTAACGCTGCTCTCACTTCTTTAAGTCTGTCGCTATCACCGTGAGCTTGCGGAATATTGCCTTCGGTGTAAGGGTGATCGTTGGCACCGCAAAGAGGGCAAGGCTCACCATCTTCGAGTTGCTTGCGTGTTTGCTCAAGACTTTGAATTTTATTGAGCAGGGCAACCTGGGTTTCGAGTAAGTCTAATTCCCGTTTAAGGTTGGCTTGCTTTTCTGTCTGTGTAGTGAGTCTCTGGCTGCTATCGGTAATACGGTCGCTAAGTTCTGCCTGTTGGGTAATGAAGGCTGTCTGTAAGTGTTGCGACTTTGTAAGAGCGTTTAATTGAAGGCCAAGCTTTTCAAAGAGTTGCCGTCTAACCATCAAGTTTGTTTGTGATTCTCGCCAGTGGCTGGCATCTCGTCCTGCTAAAGTCTTTGTGCGCTGACTTTCTTCTAAGCTCAGGCGATCCTGAAGCTGTTGTAACTCTTCATTCTGTTTTGTGAGTTTGCTGGATTGTTGCTGCCATTTGATGAGAGTCTGCTGGCATTCGATTTTGGCACTGTCATGCTCTGCCGCTTTATCACGGCATTTAATCCTTGTTGTGCGCAGCGATGCAAAGTGACTTTGTAGGCCGCTTAGTTGGTCGACAAGCGCTTCATCAGCCTGGCTAGCAGAGATTTTTGTTGTTAGTTTTGCAAGACTCGCTTCGTCTTCTGTGAGTTGTAAGTTGTTTTTTTGCTGCTGCCCTTGCCGCTGGGTCACGCTTTCTTCTAGCGTTTTAATATCTATAGCGGCTTTATTAATGGGTGCCTGTTGTTCCTGTAATTTGAGATCGAGTGCCTGGGTCTGACGTATGACGGGCAGGGTTGTAGTCTGCTCAGCCCGTTTTTCCAAAAGGGAATGTTTGGCTTTTCCTACCTTTGCTTCAGCAAGGCTTAGCGCCTCTTGTTTTGCCGGTAGTTCTTGCCGGCACTGCTGCGCCATGGCCTGATCTTCATTTTGTGCTTTCCGCAATGCGCCAAGATTGGCGTAGTCGGCGGCCAGTTGCTGTGCCCGCATGGCGGCTGCCAGTTTTTCTTCATCGGGTTTAAAGGCAGTGCGGCGTGTCAGTAACGCCTGTTTTTGGCGATCAATTAATTGCAGTTCGTCCTGCAGCTTGTCGATCGTTTGTAGCCAGTTAATAGCCTGGCTAAATTGCTCGTGTTGCTGATTTAATACAGCCTCTTTATTCGTTTGCTGCTCAAGCTGAGTCTTTAATAAAGTTTCGTCTTCGCTGCTGAGCAATGCCATGCCGGCAAGTTCAGCCCGTAAGGTATTGAGCTTGTTAGTTTCGATACCGCGTAGTTCATGAACGCGAACAGAAATTTGGCTGTAAATGGTACTGCCCGTTATTTGCTCGAGTATGGGGGCGCGCTGGTCGGGGGAGGCTTGTAAGAAGGCGGCAAAGCTTCCCTGGGCGAGCAGCATCGACAGAGTAAAACGTTCGAAGTCCATGCCCGTGATGGTTTCGATACGCGCAGCAACGTTGCGAATTTTGGCTTCGATAACTTGCCCCGACAGAGCGTCGGCAATTTCATGTTTGGGCGCCTGTAAATCGCCATTGGCTTTTTTACGGGCGCGGTGCTGGCTCCAGTGGCAGCGAAACTGCCCGGCGGGTGTTGCCAGGGTGATCTCGGCAAAGCATTCGCCACTGTGACGCGACATGATTTCATTACTGCTTTTGGTGATTTTACTCAGCCGGGGAGTGCGCCCGTAAAGAGCTAGGCAAATGGCATCGAGAATGGTGGATTTACCCGCCCCCGTGGGGCCGGTAATGGCGAAAATACCGTCGTTGCCAAAGGCGGGGTCGGTGAGATCAATTTGCCATTCACCCAGTAGTGAGTTGAGGTTGAGAAAGCGTAGTTGCAGTATGCGCATTTGAGTTGCCTAAATTACTCTGCTTGTGAGTCATCGTTATGCAGTGAGCTCAGGGTTTGCTGGTAGGTGTGCAGTAACGCAGCTTGCTGAGCTTCGGGTATTTCATGGGCCGCGAGACAGCGGGTGAAAACATCATTGACACTGAGATCGTCAAGGCTTTCTTCGCTGTGGCTGCTATTGAGCACGCGCTCAATTAGCCGTGTGTTTTGTATGCGCAAAATGAGCAGCTTGCTATCTTCGCTCAGCACTTCGAGGCGCTCACGTAAATCACTGATCAGCTCGTCACCGCTATAGATGACTTCAAGCCACACGGACGCATTACTCTCGACAAGAGCGCCAAGCTGAGCAGATATTGCGTCCCAGTCACCACTGACTTTTTTGAGCTGTTGAAAGACCGGTACGGGCAATAACTCCAGGTGGGGCTGCGCAGCCTTGTCGCTGGTGAAGTTGACGAGGCAAACGCTTTTTTCCTGCGTGGCTTCGCCAAAACCCATGGGCAGGGGGGAGCCGCTATAGCGCATCAATTCTGAGCCGCCAATCTTCTGCGGCACATGGAGGTGGCCGAGGGCCACATAGTCGATGCAGGGCGGGAATATACTCGCGTTAACATGGGCCAGCGAACCGACGTAAAGTTCGCGCACGCCGTCGCCATCAATGGTTTGTCCGCCAACGGTAAACAGGTGGCCCATGGCGATAATGGGGATGTCCCGTTTCAGCGCCTGGCGCTGGCTTTCTGCCAGTGCGGCGACCTGGTGATAGTGGCTGCGAATGCCCTCGAGCAGGTTGTGATCTTTATCGGCGATGCTTTCACCCGCCTGTACCAGGCGAATATCGCGGTCACGTAAATAAGGCACGGCACAAACGAGTAGCTCGGGGCAATCGTCGGCATCCTTTAATAGCAATATCTCGTCGTTGATATTGTCTGTGGTTGCGCCGACAACGTGCACATCCAAACTACGCAGCAGTTCGCGGGGTGCATCGAGAAAGGTGGGTGAATCGTGATTGCCCGCGATGACAATGATATGCCGACAGGCCGAGGCGGCAACGCGACACAGAAACTGGTAGTACAGACTTTGAGCGCGATTACTGGGCGCGCTGGTATCGAAAATATCACCCGCGACGAGAAGCGTGTCGACCTGTTCGCTTTGAATGGTATCGCCCAGCCAGTCGAGAAATCGGCCAAATTCCGTATAGCGCTTTTGCCCATAGAGTGAGCGGCCAAGGTGCCAGTCAGAAGTGTGGAGGACTTTCATGGTAGAGGTCACTTATACGGGAAAGGGATTTGGCTGGTGGTTTGTTATGGGGTCGTTTGGGCTGTGCTCAGGTTAGTGCAATCTATGGTGATAGACAAAGTCGCGCTTAACCTTCTGTACTGCTAAGTGCTTCTACTATACTGGATAAGCCCTGGCGTATGCTTGGGCGCATAGCAATTGCACCGCAAAAAATAAGGAAGGGTATGTCCGACAATCTAGATAAATGGGTGCGTCGCCTCAGCGAGCAGGAAATGCCTGTTTTTAAGCACTCCGTTACCGCTATTGGCCACGTGACGCAAAGTGATGAAAGCTCTGCTTCTGAGCTGGCACAGGTAGTCTTGCAAGATGCTGCGCTGACGGCACGTATTCTCAAACTCGCCAATAGCGCGGTGTACAACCCGGGTTCGCAGCCGGTGAACACAATTAGTCGTGCCGTGTTCTTTCTGGGTTTTGGCACGGTGCGCACGCTCAGCTTGTCGCTTGCCGTTATCGATGCCCTGCTAAAGTCGAGTACGCAAAAGTATGTCTTAGAAATTATGGCTCAGTCACTGCACGGTGCGGTACAGGCCCAGTCTTTTGCCGAAGAGAGTGGCGATGATTCCCCCGAAGAAGTGTTTATCGCCACGCTGTTATACAACCTGGGCGAAATGGCTTTCTGGTGTGTGGCGGGTAAAGAGGGCGATGAAATTATTGCCTTAATGGAAGAGAAAAATATCAGCCCCGAAGAGGCACAGAAAGAAGTTCTGGGTTTCACCTTTAAGCAATTAACGGTGGGTTTAACCAAAGACTGGCATCTGGGTGATTTATTACACAGTGCGTTAAACAAGCCCGGCTTAAAAAATTCGCGTATACAAAATATCGTGCTGGGGCAGGAGCTGGCAAAAAATGCCACCCAGGGCTGGGATGATTACCACACCACATCGACTTTAAAGAAAGTAGCACAACATCTTGATATCGAGGCTGAAGATGTTGAGAGAATCGCCCATCAGAATGCTCACAAGGCGATAGATACGGCCCGTAGTTTTGGTGCCAATGGCACCATTAGCTTAATCCCCATGCCCGCTGGCGAGGAAGAGGAGGATGGTTTGGCAGAAGGTGACTCTGATTATCTCGAGCCAGACCCCATGTTGCAGTTGAATATATTGCGTGACTTATCTGGCATCCTCGACGAAAAACCGAGTCTTAGCGTTATTTTAGAAATTGTATCCGAAGGTATTTATCGCGGTATTGGCATGGACAGGTGTTTATTTGCCATGCTCACGCCCGACAGAAGTGCACTGCGTGGTAAGCATGCACTGGGTGATGGGGCCGATACATTTCGGCGGGCCTTCTCTTTTGATATGAAGGCAAAGCCAACGCTATTTAATATTGTCCTGCAGAAGAATATGTCGCTGTGGATTAAAGATGCTCCCAACAGCAACTATGCCAGGGCCTTACCCGCTGAAGTCATGGGCATACTGGCTTGCGACGATTTTTTTATCAGCCCCGTACAGATTAATCAGCGCAGTATTGGCTTGTTTTATGCTGACCGAAAGTCCAGCGGTCGCGCTCTGGATGGCACCAGTTTTCAGAGCTTTAAGCATTTTGTGACTCAAGCTTGCATGGCTATCACTCATATCAGCACGGGGCGATAATTTGTTGGTCAAAAAATCAATACCTAATCTCAAAAAAATAACTAGCATTTATCTACTGGTTTTTCTTTGTTTTTTTATTGCACCAATACAAGCGGCAAGCCCGAAAGCGAATACTTCAGAGCTCGAGTATTTATTCACGCTGATCGATCAACGCCTGCATTTAATGAAAGACGTGGCAGCTTATAAATACGCCAATCATATTGCCATCGAAAACAAACAGCGCGAACAAGTGGTACTGGCAAGTGCTATCGCGAGTGCCCGGCAGCATCAGCTCGACCCGACAAGCGTGGAGCCTTTTTTTCGCCTGCAAATTGAAATTGCTAAAGCGGTACAACGTAGCTGGATTAAAAGCTGGCGTGCCGAGGGGGCGCTTGCGTCGAGCGACAATAGTACGACTGACCTACAAGGGGATATTCGCCCGAAACTACTGGCCCTTGGTGATCAGCTAGTCGCGCAAATCCCCCTTGCCTTACCGGATCTCTTACCGGAACCACACGCGGCCAATCGTTTTGACAGCCACTTGAAAACAGTTAACGCGCTTATTCTTACGCCGCACGTTAGTCCGGCAATGAAGCGTAAATTACTGCAAGCCCTGTTACAGATACGCCGCGTAGTACCGAATAAAAGTGTACTGGCGAAAATCCTCGACAGCGGCGTGTTACGTGTCGGCACCACCGGCGATTACCCACCTTTTAGCTTTATTAACGAAAAGAGTGGGCAATACACCGGTATCGATATTGACCTGGCGAAGAATCTTGCCAGTAGTTTAGGCGTAGAGCTGCACTTTGTTAGTACCTCGTGGCCGGGACTGATGAAAGACCTGGCAGCAGATAAATATGATATTGGTATGAGCGGTATTAGCCGCACCTTGCTGCGCCAGCGCACAGCCTTCTTTTCAGATGCGTATTCCTCCGGCGGTAAAACACCCATCGTGCGCTGCGATGCTGTTGCCCAGTTAAACAGTTTACATAAAATTGATCAAAACACAGTGCGAGTTATTGTTAACCCCGGTGGCACTAATGAGAAGTTTGTTCGTCGCCATATTAAGCATTCTGAAATAACAATTTATCCTGACAACACTCGTATCTTTGATCAGATTATTAATGGACATGCCGACGTGATGATTACCGACGCCATTGAAGTGAAGTTGCAACAGCGTCTTCATCCTGAATTGTGTGCAGCTATGCCCGGCGAGCTTTTTACTCATGCAGAGAAGGGCTATTTAATGGCTCAGGATATTGCCTTAAAAGAATACCTTGATGCCTGGTTGCGAGAAGTAAAACAATCCGGTGAACTCAAGGCAGTCTTTTCCCGGCACCTCGATTAAAACGGGAATTTAGAGTTGCTATTAATGGTCGAAGAGCTTTACGTCACCGGCCTTTAATGCGTTTTTCAGCCCCTTACGGAAGTGGGGGTAGAAGCCGGCAGCGTTAACGGCTGGCACCACGGGTTCATCTTTATCTGCTTTCGCCAGACGCAGTAAATCATCCAGTGCCACCCATCCCAATGCATTCGTTTCATAATAGCCGGGATCATTGGCGGGCACGACATTGCTGGTGAACTTGTTAATACTAGTAGGCGGTATGGCGACGACAAAGGTGAGGAAGTCACTACTGCCATATTGTCTGGGATAAATTTGTGCTGCCTCTATGGCGGACTCCAGTACCTGTCTCGACAGCACCCGTCTAGATTCTTCTATTGCTTCACGAATGGCCGTTTCACGCCGTGTTTCGCAGCGTAATTTAAGTCCCTTGCTTGCGACTCGCATTTTTGGGCCACCGCCGAAACTTGACCAACCCCTGCCTTTTTCATGGGCGAGCAAGACCTTTATCGAGCCATCGGCTAACACGACGTAGGGTAGCACTCCTGCGCCAATATACGCGTTGCACGGCTGGGCGAATGCGGGGAGGGTGCTTACAAGGATAAAAGCGATAAAGGTCTTGAGTATTAATGTTGACATAAATTATCGAAAGCCATGCTGGACTGTAGGGGCTCGTATTGAATACGGCGGGGCGACTAGCCTAAGTCATAAGTTGGAGATGGCCAAGTTTTCTGAATGCCCGCCATGGTCACTGCTATTGCTGTCTCTCAGACTAATATCATACGGACGAATGGATTTAGGGAAGGTAGAGGTGTTCTGATGTTTGAATACCAAGGTAATTGTAGTGAGAAAATATGGATGTCCTGACTTATGCATTCTGACTAATACACGGGTGTGTCTGGATTGCCCGATGGCGCGGAGAAACCTGTAAATGCATACCGAATCTCATTGACCAAATAAAATAATGGGTGAGGTGTCAGAAAATATGCCATGGGCTTGTACCAGGTTCTGGATCATGTCATAAATGATCAATTTTCTTTTATAAAATATTCCATCATCAGGAAGCCCCTATGAAAAAATTAATATTCTTAGCTTGTCTAGGAGCCATTGTTTATTTTGGATTTGTTCAGTCCTATTTCAAACGAGATTTTCACTTTAATGGTGAGGTATATAGTCATGTTAAGAAGGTGAGTCTTGGTAATGTGGTCAACCATTTTTACACGCCAAATGGTGATGATGTTAACGACGCCGTAAGTGCTATTCAAATCCTCGAGCTAAACGAGAATATACAAAAAAACCAGTGGGGATCCGAGCTTAAGCCTATCATTGATGGATATGGTTTGAAGTCTTTTAAGGGGGATGGATCTGATTTTGCAGGTAATTTTGAGAGAGGCGGGTTGTTTTTTAAATCCTATGCTGTGCCTATTCATATTGATGGGCAAGATCACATGATTATTTATTTGTTCATCCCTGAAAACAATGAAGAAACTGATTCTTCTAAAAGAAAGATTGATACTATCAAGCAGCTTAAACTGGTTGAATCTAGTTTTACATGATGGGTTTTTGGCTTGGCCGGTCGATAGGTATTGATCTGATTATTAGAGTGCAGTGGGTTATACAAAGCTAGTTTGGCAACTCGAAAATTGTTGGTTATGAGTGTGAATAGGGCTGTTGCACAAATTCTGCACTTGTAAAAAGTACGCGTAAGTTTGTAAGTCATTTGTCGGTGTAGTGTTTTTTTGAATGAAAAGGAAATAACAATGAATGGTTCGATGAAGATTATTGTCGGTATAGTAGTGGTGTCACTAGCTTTATTTATGTTTAAAAATAAAATAGGTTCGCTTGATCCCATTGCCTTTAATGGGGAAATATACTCACATGTTGATGCTTCTAAGGTGAATAATGTGGTAAACCATTTCCTTACGCCGGGAGGATTAAGTTTGTCTTCTTCGACAAATTTCCTTCAAATAACAGATGCTCGACATCCGGATCTTAGTGACAGGCATGTTGATATGGTTAGGAAGCAATTAATGCAAACGATGTATTTAAAACCTGTTGAGGGGCGTAGTGGCCGGTATTTTGGTATGTTCGGAAATGGACATCCTATTTATGGCTTGGAAAAAGATAAAGTATTTGTCATCCATTATGTGACAGAAGGGTTTTCTGGAGACAAAAATGCATTGAGAGCCGGCGCTAATACAGTGATTGATGCTATGGATAAAATACTAATACCTATGTGACATATAAAAATTGATGAGTGGCAGTGGGTTCAACAGAATGTGTCTCAGGCGAAATGTCTTTAAGAGGGGCCTTTAACCCTGTGGCATAATTGTTTCGAGCTTTTAGCCCACCATCACCAAAAACGGATTCTCACAAAGCTCAGCAATCGTATCTAAAAATCGCGCGCCATCGGCACCATTAATTACGCGATGATCAAAAGCTAAAGTCAGCGGCATAATTAAACGCGGCTCTGGCGCTTGACTAATATCCCCGCCCACATAGGTTGGCACCCATTCACCAGCACCGACGCCGAGGATGGCGACTTCTGGCCAGTTAATAATCGGGAATACGCCCGATGCGCCCAGGCCGCCGAGGTTCGATAGGGTAATACTGCCGCCTTTCATGTCGACAGGTTGTAGTTTTCCGGCACGGGCTTTTTCACTGAGTTGAGTAATTGAGCCAGCAATATCTTTTACTGACATGCTACTGATGTCGTTAATGACGGGCACCAATAGACCGCGGGGTGTATCTACGGCAATACCGATATTGATTTGTTCGCGGTAGATTATCTCTTCGTTTTGCTCGTCAAGGCTGCTATTAAAAATAGGGTGGCGAGCGCAGGCCAGCCCGATGATTTTACTTAGCAGGGCGGTCAGTGTCAGGGCGCAGCCTTCGTTTTTTAATTGCGCTTTGTGTTGTTGGCGGCCTTCTTCTAACTGGGTAATGTCTATGCGCCGCTGCAACCAGGCGTGGGGTATGCGTGCTGCGGCGTGGCACATATTGCGGCTGGTGGCTTTTTGAATGCCGGTCATTGGCTGCTGTGTGAGCGGCCCAAAAGCGCTGAGGTCGGGCAGGGGTGTTGCTTGTGGTGCGCCGATATTTACAGTTGTTTGCTGTTGGCTTAAAGCTTGTTTGGCGAAGGCTTTAACAGTGGCTTTGTCGATGCGCCCGCGATGGCCGCTGTTGGTGATGGCTGACAAGTCGACACCCAGCTCTCTGGCAAGGCGGCGAGTGGCGGGGCCAGCAGGTAAGCATTGTTTGTGGCTTGTTTGCGGCGTTATTGCGATTGTTTGTTGGGTGTCGATGTTGCTAATGGTATGGCGAGTGGCAGTTGTATCGTTAGTTTTTGATACGGGTGGCTCAGCCGTTTCTATCGGTGCTAATGTTGTTTCTTGTGCTGCCTCAGTACGTTCTGTTTCTACCTGTTCTGACGCCGCAGCATTTGCCAGCGGTTTGATACGAATAAAATCTTCGCCCTGCTTTACTTCCTGTTCGAGGTTGACCATAAAGGCCTCGACCACGCCGTCGATCTCGGCGGGTATTTCAAGCACGGCTTTTTCGGTTTCTACTTCTAGCAGGCTGTCGCCACAGCGCACGGTGTCGCCGATATTGAGGGGTATTGCCACAACAACGCCGGTGATGTCGCCGTCGCCAAGCTCGGGAATTTTAAAAAGTGTGCTCATTGTTTTTCTCCCTGTTCTTTTTTTTGCGACGCGGATTAAAGTTCGGCGGCGTAGAATTTATCGCCATCAATCGCTAGCGGTTTAATCTGCTTACGCAGTGTTTTAAGGTCGATGGCGGCACTGCTGTAAAGCTGATGCAATGCAGCTTGAATAATAAATTTATCGCTGACTTCAAAATAGTCACGCAAGGCTTCGCGGGATTCGCTCAAGCCGTAACCATCAGTGCCCAGTGCGGTGAAGTGGCTTGGCATCCATGGTGCGATGCTATTGGTCAGTGAAGTCATGTAGTCACTTACGGCAATAAACACGCCGCTTTGCTCTGCGAATAATTGTTTGATGTAGCTTTGCTTGGGTTCGGCTTCTGGGTGTAAGCGGTTCCAGCGATCAGTGGCCACACCTTCACGGTAAAGCTCGTTGTAACTGGTGACGCTGTAAATATTCACGGCGTAGCCGAGCTTTTCCAGTTGTGTGGCGGCGCTCAGGGCTTGCTGCATAATCGCGCCGCTGGCGAGTAAATTAATCACTGCGCCGCTGCCTTCTTCACCACGTTTAAAACAATAAGCGCCCTGTAAAATCCCCGCTTCGATTGTACTGGTTGAGCTGCCCTTCTGGTGATTAGAGGGGGGCATGGCGGGCATGCAGTGGTTTTCGTTGTACAGGGTTAAATAATAAAAAATATTTTCCTGCTGTTGATACATGCGCTTAATCCCCTCGCGCACGATGACTGCAATTTCGTAGGCAAAGGCGGGGTCGTAGCTTTTTAGATTGGGCACGGTGCTGGCAATTACCTGGCTGTGGCCGTCTTGATGCTGCAAGCCTTCGCCATTTAAAGTGGTGCGCCCGGCAGTGCCGCCGAGTAAAAAGCCTCGGCACAGCATGTCGCCGCAGCTCCATATCATGTCGCCAACACGCTGGAAGCCAAACATCGAATAAAAGATATAAAAAGGAATGGTCGGCACGCCGTGAATGGCATAGGCGGTGCCCGCCGATAAAAACGAGGCCATGGCCCCGGTTTCACAAATGCCTTCCTGAAGAATTTGCCCGTCGACGGCTTCTTTATAGGGTACCAACGTGTGGGCATCGACCGGGGTGTAGTTCTGCCCTTCGGGGGAATAAATACCGGCGACATTAAACAGGCCATCCATGCCAAAGGTGCGGGCCTCGTCGGGCACAATCGGCACGATGTAGCGACCGATGTCTTTGTCTTTCATTAGCGTGGCAAGAATGCGCACCATGGCGGTGGTGGACGATTGCTCTCTATCGCCGGTGCCATCGATCTGTGCTTTAAAGCACGACAAAGGCGGGGCTTTTATAGAGGGGCAGTCGACGCGGCGTTCGGGTAAATAGCCGCCCAGCGCCTCGCGGTGTTCGCGCAGGTACTTCAGTTCGGGGCTATTCTCTTCGGGGCAATAAAAAGCAGCGGCTTCAATCTCTTTTTGGCTGAGGGGGATGCCAAATTCCTCGGCGCAAAAAGCACGCTCTTCGGCACTCATGGTTTTCTTTTGATGGGAGGTATTGCGCCCCTGGCCAGCGTCACCCATGCCCTCGCCCTTGACAGTTTTCACGAGAATAACGCTGGGCTTGCCCTCGGACTTCGCAGCACGTTGGTAGGCCGCAAAAACCTTCTTCGGGTCTTGCCCGCCGCGCTTGATTTCGCGAATCTCTTCGTCGGTAAGGGAGTTCATCATTTGCTCGAGTTCAGGGCTGTTCTCCACCCAGTGCTCGCGCTGAATATCGCCCTTTGAAACGGAGTAATACTGGTAGTCACCATCCACCGCTTCTTCCATGCGCTGGCGCAGAATGCCCTCGCTATCCTGGGCGAGCAGGCCGTCCCAGCCCGAACCCCAAATCACTTTTAGCACGTTCCAGTCGGCACCGCGAAAGCTGCGCTCCAGTTCTTGAATGATTTTTCCGTTGCCCCTCACTGGGCCGTCGAGGCGCTGTAAATTACAGTTAATCACCAGTACTAAATTATCGAGCTTCTCGCGGGCGGCGATATTAATCGTGCCCAGTACCTCCGGCTCATCAGCCTCACCGTCACCAATAAAGCACCAGATTTTGCCGCCGTTCTTAGGTTTCAAACCCCTGTTTTCAAGATACTTGGCAAAGCGCGCCTGATAAATTGCCGTCGGTGTCGACAAGCCCATTGAGGCATTGGGCACCTGCCAGAAGTCGGGCATTAAGCGCGGGTGGGGGTAAGAGCTAAGGCCGCCACTGGGGTGGAGCTGGCGGCGGAAATTAGCCAGTTGTTCTTCGCTTAAGCGCCCGGCGAGAAAGGCACGGGCGTAAATACCCGGTGCTGCGTGGGGCTGGGTCATCACTAAATCGCCGCCATAGCTGTCGCTACGTTTACGGAAGAAATGGTTAAAGCCCACCTCCATCACCGTGGCGGCAGAGGCATAAGTCGCGATGTGGCCGCCCACGCCGAGCCCGCTATCCGCCCCCTGTAACACCATCGCCATGGCATTCCAGCGATTGATGTTTTCGATCTTTTTCTCCATCGCGATATCACCGGGGTAGGCGGGCTGCTCGCTGACCGGAATCGTGTTGATGTAGGGCGTATTCAGCGTGGCTTCGTTGAGGTTAATGCCAGCACTGATAATGCGATCCTGCACCGCGCGTAAAATCTCCCGCACCCCTTTTTCACCAAATTCACGATGAATATAGTCGATGGATTCCTGCCACTCCTGCTTATCGATGGCAATGGCTTCGGGCTTGCTTTCTTGACTGGATTCTCGACTGGATGGCGTCTTGGGCATGGGGCTACCTGATGGGTCTTTTCAGCGAATTCTGAGGAGCAAAGAATAGCAAGTTTAGGCGTTTATATAATTGCGAAAAAAGATGTTGATCCCTATAGTTGCGCAATAGTTCTCTATTATATTTAAAATTATGGGTCGAATATGCCAAAAGTAGAGCTTGACGAGATAGACCGTAAAATCCTGCACTACCTGCAAAACGATGGCCGCATGAGCAATGCCGAGCTGGCCGACAAAGTGGCCCTGTCCCCCTCGCCCTGCCTGCGACGGGTTAAGGCGCTGGAGCAGAAGGGCGTGATCGACCGTTACGTGGCCATCGTCAATCCCAAGCAGGTCGGCCTGCCGGTCAATGTGGTGATTCATGTCTCGCTGCACAGCCAGGAACTGAGCCAACTGCAAACCTTCCAGCAGCGTATTGGCGAATGTGAAGAAGTGATGGAATGCTACTTAATGACCGGCGGCTCGGACTACATGCTGCGCGTGGTGGTGCCCGACCTGGAGCACTACCAGCATTTTCTGGTGGATAAGTTGACGCAGATTCCCGGTATCTCCAACATCCAGTCGAGCTTTGCCCTACAGCAACTGATTGATAAAACTGAGTTGCCGATTGATTGTTGAGTTGGGGGGATTATCGGGGAGCAGCTTTGGTGGGCATGTCGCTTGAATGTGGCTAGAGCGACGTAATAAGTACAAGCAGGCTTGTGTAGTGCGGATGCTCACAGTATTCAAGCGAATATTGCTGTGCACACTCTCGATAAAAGGGCTGGATTTGAAGATGGAGGTGTTGTTTTAGAGCGGCCTCTATGGGCGTGTATTGGTGCTGTGCCAGAAACTTTGCGTGTTATTATTCTTGGGCTTGCGCAATATCATTCCGCTGTTTTTGGGAAGAATATAATGATCAGTGGCTTATGGTTTTGCGAGAGGTGGATGCTGCGCATGCGTGTTTAGCGCGGGAGGGAATCGGGCTTGTCTTATATTCTCATTTTAAATTAATGGCTTGCCGGTTATAAGATTCGGCAAAGTGCGCATGCGCAGTATACAAATGTTAGCAGTCAGGGAGGCATGTTTGAAACCTCTGCAAAAAACTCTATTACTCCTTGAGGTAATTATGTGCTTTGGCCCCTCACTCTTAATATTGGCGATGAGGTTAATCGTTATTCCAGTCGCGATTTCGTCGATGTTTGAAGGTCGGTTTTCGGGTCTGTATGTTTTGGCTATGCTTCTTGGTGGTGGCTTTGGTATGGCAGCGCTTCTTTCATTAGTAATAAAAATTATGGAGCCGGACAGCCGGGTATTGTCACCTTCTAAAATTAAAATATTCATGGCTATGGGTATTTCAGCTATAGCTGGTTTCCTGTTCATGGTTTCAGAGAGTGGCGCAAGTTGGCAAATGTTTGTGCTGTGTTTGCCGATCCTGTCGTCGCTACATCTGTTTTATTTAGGGCGTCAATATGTCTTTGCAAGAAACTGCTAACAAGGCCAGTCACAGCGATGCCTTTTCCGTTTCGGCTTCGCCTCCACTACAAAGCCGCGCGTGCTGGCGGCGTTATCTAGCAGGAGAGAAAGAGTGAACAATGAGGATCATTTCAGAAATTTAGAAGAAATGTATGATGCAGCTCCAATAAATGACTTTTTCATTCCTACTATGACTGTGACAGAAGGTGAGGCCGTCATTGAAATTGATCTAGGAGAAAAGTTTCATCATCCTGCTGGTGCAGTTCATGGATCGGTATATTTTAAAATGCTAGACGATGCAGCTTTCTTTGCAGTAAATTCCTTAGAGAAAGAAGTCTTCGTAGTTACCACTTCATTTACTACATATTTAACTCGACCAGTTTCCGAAGGGAAAATGAAAGCTATTGGTAAAGTGGTCAATATGAATAAGTCTCAATTCATTGCTGAAGCTATTGTTTACGATTCAAATGATAAAGAAATTGGTAGAGGCCATGGTATATTTGTTCGCAGTAAGCAATTGCTGTCTGAGACACGGGGCTATCGCAATGCATAACAAGGCCAAGCAACATCGTTCGCAAGGCTGCCGTTGTTGGCGGCGTTATATTTCACTCACATTGAGGTTAGATCTAAAATGAATTCTGAAGACTTGGCTATTATATCAGCCGGCATATTTTTCCTTGCTGGTCTAATTACAGGTGTGTGGAAATACCAGCAAATAATTACGTCTGAAAGTGGGCAAGCACACCCATATGTGGATATTTGTCATAGAGCGTCTCTACTTTACGCATTCGCTGCAATATTGTTGGTGAAGTTTGCTGAGGTAAGCCAACTACCAAATCATATCGAGTTATTTTCCGTTGGTGCTGTAGTCTTTTATTTCGCCACAGCGATCATCGCGTATTTCATCCATGGATTACTAAAAGATACTGAGAATCAGTTAAAGCCACCTCATACCGTTGGAACAATCCAGCTTCCATCAGGGGCAATTGCTCTGTATATGTGGATGCTTATTGCGGCTGAAATTGGCGGGTTTCTCGTTCTGTTTTACGGTGTTCTCATTGAGGTATTATAGTGTTCGGGGGTTGAAATATAACAAAAACATGAATGAACGCCACTTCGTGGCTGGACGCGCAAAAGCGGCGCGCCCATTGTGTAAACGTTATGGTGCAATCACAACTAGGAGAAAGGCGTGAACTCGTTTATCGAAAACATCGGCGTTTCTATTCCGCTTATACAAGGCCCAATGGGAGGAGTATCCGGTCCCGAGTTAGTTGCAGCTGTTGCAAATTCCGGTGCGCTGGGAGTCTTACCAATATGGGCTGATAGTTTAGAAGTAGCACATAAATCTATTACGAAAACACAGAAAAAGACTAGCAAAGTGTTCGCGGTCAATTTGAGATCAGATTTGAATCAATTAGAACATATTTCTATGTCAGCTGATCTGGGCATAAATGTTTTTCATCTTTTTTGGGGGGATCCTTCCGAATCAGCTGTGAGTATCAGATCAAGAAAGTGTAAATTTATTGCAACTGTTTTCGACGAAGATTCGGCAATGAGAGCTTTAGATGCTGGTGCCGCTGCTCTTGTGGCGCAAGGAGTAGAAGCAGGAGGTCATGTGTTAAGTGAAATTCCACTTACAGAACTTGTTGACCACGTAATCTCTTTATCAGGTGGAATTCCTGTAATAGCTGCTGGAGGCATAGCTAGGCCTGAAGAGGCAAAGAGCTATCTCGATCGTGGTGCAAGCGGTGTGTTATGTGGTACGAGGTTTGTCGCATCTCTTGAGTCCGAAGCTCACGATGAATACAAAACTGCCATTATTCAAGCATCAGGCGAATCGACAGCACGTTCTATCTGCTTTGATTTGGGATGGCCAGATGCACCCCACAGAACGCTACGTAATTCGACTTATCAAATGTGGAAAAATGCAGGATTTCCCCCCATGGGAGAGAGACCAGGTGAAGGAGATATGGTTCTCACATATCAAGAAGGCCATTCGCTTCCACGGTATTTTGTCATGCCTCCAAAAAAAGGTATGAGTGGAGATATTTTGGCGGCTGCTCTGTATGCGGGCACGGGAGTGAATGGAATAAAATCCAACCTTTCTGCTAGCAATATTGTCAGCTGTTTCGCAGAAAAACTGTGTTGCTAAATTGCTTCGTGTTCGCTTTGTCGTCGAGGACCATAACAAGGTGCAGCAATTCGCTTGGTACTTCGTCCCTCGCCGGACCTGCAATACAGTCACGCTTTTTAATTTTGCAAAAACACGCGCCAGTATCGCAGGCCGTTGTGCACGGAGTTAAATATAAAGCCGAATCTTTTCCTAAGTTATCAATAACAAATTAATATCAATGAATAATTCTTATGAAAAACAGTTATACCTGTATTGGCCTTTTCAATCCCAAATCTCCTGAGAATGTCGGGTCCGTCATGCGCGCCGCTGGCTGCTATGGCGTCAATTCCGTGTTCTATACAGGCGAGCGTTACGACCGCGCCACACCTTTCTACACCGACACCCAAAAAATCCATGAGTCACTGCCGCTCATCGGCGTCAATGAATTAGAAGGCGTTATCCCCTTGGGCTGCGTACCCGTAGCCGTTGAGTTGATCGCTGGCGCCAAGCCGCTGACCACTTATAAACACCCAGCCCGAGCCTTCTATATTTTTGGTCCAGAAGACGGCACCCTGAAAAAAGGGATCACCGATTTCTGCGAGGATATTGTCTACATCCCAACGGAGGGCTGTATGAATTTAGCAGCCACTGTTAATGTCGTGCTCTACGACCGCTTGGCCAAGGGGGACAACTTTTCACACCATCAGGATTCATTAAAGAACAAGAATAGCGTTAGCCAAATTACGGGCCATAATATTGACTCTGGAGAGGGTGGTGATTGCTAGAAAAACATTTAACAGCCACATTAAAAACTGCTCCACTTCGTTGGGCTTGAGATCGCTGACACCCCCCTTTTATGTGTACGTTACATTTAATGGGTTCGTAACGCGAAGATGAAAAGTTTTTGTATCTATTGCGGTAATAGTAAACCCGAGGCCCATCAAATATGTGGATCTTGTTTTGTCATTCCTGAAACACATGCGGACCTAATTTACTCAATTATCATGTGCTACAGCGCGGACGATCCACATTTAAATTTCTTAAGTATTGGTGAAATTGAAGCGCTATGCGAAGACATTAGGAATGGAAACAAAATTGAAGTTAGCCCTCAAGTTTTTGATCAGGCTGAGGAAGCTTATAGCGCGGTGAGGTCCCTGGAATCACCACAGCTCATCAATAAATTTTCTGAAATTTCTTCGCCTATACTAATGGTAATGTTCGCTTTGGTATTGGTGGGGTTTATATTCGGGGCATAAATGGCCGAAAAACTTAGGTCATGAAAAGCTGGAGTCAGGTCTTATAATGCCGCATTCTCTTGCCGGCAGTATCGGGTCTGCGTTTTTGACCCCGTATTCAGGCGTGTATTGCTTTACTCTTGTCATTAGCTAGGCGTGGTGGTTGGCACCTCGTAAAGAGGGGCGCTATCCATAGATTGGTAATTATTAAAAATTATTGGAGTTTAAAAAGTGAAGACAAATAAAAATATTTTGATCGCGCTCGCCACAGTCGCACTAATGCCACTGGATATCAGCGCGCAAGAAGATAGCCATGAGACGCATGTCGCTGTTACTGACAAGGTGATTGCTGGGCAAAGAGCCTCGCTGGCACAAAGCACGCTGGGCGCTGGATTTGGCCCCCAGTCACCGCGCGATATTGATGCCGGCAGCGGTAAGAACCAGCTGGTATTCAGTGCGGCGCCTGCTTCGATAGCAATGAATTTATGCAATATTCATTTTCATAAAAATGCCGAGCACAGAGGTGGTGAATTTACCGACTATGCGGGTAACGGTGATGGCTATGGCTACCAGAGTGGTTTTAAATATAGCGGACAACTCAGTAAGGCAGAGCTTAAGCCCATTGCGCAAGATGCTTGCCCGAGCAAGCACGGAGGGCTTGTCTCGGGCGACACGGTGGAGGTGCACTACGTTTACTCAAGCGCAAAGATAATGCCGGGCCCAACCCTGGGTGCTTGTTTCAACGATGCCATTAAGAACCCTCAGTTACGTGTAGAAACCCAGGTGTATGTTCTTGTTAATGATGAAAATTCCCTCGACTTTAAGAACTTAACGAAGCATGACGACGTTAAGGGTTTACATCAGGCAGTTAATCTTCCGAGTAACACAGGTACTCCTGTCCAGTATGCAGGGTCGACTACGGGGCCCGGTTACAACGAGAAGGGCTCTCCCTTTCAAGTGACGTGGCGTGTTCGCCCCAAAGTAGCAAAGGTTAATATCGCATCAGTCGGCGAGTGGTGTAAAAACAACGTTTTTAATGAAGATCATGCGCATGGTGTGCGCAACCTTGTTACCAACCTTGAGCTGCTTTCAGAAATTAGCCAGTAACTTTAAGTTGAGCTAACTATAAGTCGAGCTAACTATAAGTCGAGCTAACTATAGGTGCCAGGCTATAGGGGGCAACCACGTTGCCCCTCCATTCCAGACGATAAGGGCCGCGTCGCTGGAACGCTACAGGAGCTTGTCCGGATCGCTAATATTGGTGAGTTTTTTCAGCAGACCTTCGCCCCTAATCAGTAGTCTTTGCCTCCACAGGATGGATGCTCTCTAAACACTCACATTGCTTTAGCAGGGTATGCCCTTCTTTTTGCCCTTCGATGTGCCCAATGACCTTATTCCATATTCGACTAGACCCCGGGCCAAAGGGCGGCGATAATTCTGAGTTACCAATTATTAATGATAGAGAAATAGTAATGCCTATAAAAGTAGATCCAGAGACAGGTTTAAAGATATTCAATACACGGGCTGAGAAGGCCAACGACAAAATTACCGGCAAGGGCTACTCAGTTGTTACTGACGAGGCGCTGACAACACTTGCAGAAGAGAAAGCCGGTGACGTATTTAATGCCGACGAGCAAGCTCGGTATTTAGAGTTTAAAAAGTCGAGAACAGGGGTTGCCGAATATATTGGCATGGACGGCAAGTTCAGCAAATACCTCAACGATGTGCATTCACAACCACCCGTGCCCAGAGACTCTCTGGATGACGAGTGCGAAATCCTGATTATCGGGGCCGGTTTCGCGGGCCTGATGTTGTGGTACAAGCTTAGCCAGGCGGGCTACAAAGATGTACGTTTTTGTGAAAAGGGTGGCGATGTAGGTGGCACCTGGTATTGGAATCGCTATCCGGGCATTGCTTGTGATGTTGAATCTTATAGCTACCTGCCCCTGCTCGAAGAGATGGGTTATATCCCAACGATGAAGTTCGCCAGTGGTTTCGAGATTATGGAGCACTGCCAGAACATTGCGAAAAAGACGGGGTTCTACGATAAATGCCTGTTCCACACCACGGTCGAAGAAACCGAGTGGGACGAAGCTGCTGGGCGTTGGATCGTCAACACTGATCGTGGCGACAAGATGAAAGCCAAGTTCCTGGTGGTAGCAAACGGTATTTTGACGACGCCGAAGCTGGCCAAAATTGATGGCATGGAAGACTTTAAAGGCGATGCCTTTCATACTTCGCGATGGGATTATAATGTCGATATTTCCGGCAAGCGTGTTGGTATTATTGGCACGGGTGCGACGGCAGTGCAGATTATTCCTGAAATTTCCAAAACCGTAAAAGAGCTGTTTGTGTTTCAACGCACGCCGTCATCTATCGATGTTCGTGATCAGCGTGAGACGACGCCGGAAGAATACGCAACCTGGCCAAATGAGGAAGACTGGGCGAAAAAACGGCGGGCAAGATTTGCCAAAATCTCATCGGGTCGTACTGCATTGTCAGGTAATGACGACTACCTGTCCGGTAAAATATCAGATGCAAAACCGAAGAAGAAACACGCTAATCCCTTGTCGCCTGAAGAGCTGCAGCAAAAACAACTGGATACCAACTTCCGCATCATGGAAGTTATTCGGGCCCGGGTTGACGCTATCGTAGAAGATCCAAAAACGGCGGCGGCCTTGAAGCCTTATTACAACTACGGCTGTAAGCGTCCGACCTTCCACGACGAATATCTGCCGACGTTTAACAAGCCGAATGTTCATCTGGTTGACACAGCACCTAAGGGTGTTGAAAGAATTACTGAGAAGGGTGTTGTTCACGATGGCGTTGAGTACCCGCTTGATGTGCTGGTTTATGCTACCGGATTCCAGTGGATGGCGACGTCAACATTCGACATGATCAAGGGCCGTGATGGACGCACCCTGAAGCAAACCTGGGATCAAGATGGCACCAAAACCTGGTTGGGTTTGCAGACCAAAGGCTTCCCCAACATGTTTGTTATTACCGGCCCGCAGGGCGGCGGTGGTAGCTTTAACTTTACCGATACCATCAATGATCATGGTGAGTACGTGCAATGGATGCTCGATACCATGGCAGAAAAAGGCGCTGACGTTGTTGATATTACTGAGGAGTCTCAGGTTGAGTACGCCGAGCATTGTGCCGAGGCGGACAGCGCGACACAGGCTCTGCGTGATTGCATTTCTTACTACGATAATGAAGGTACTGCCAAACCGGGTCAGCTGGTTTACTACGGCGGTGGTCGTTGGCACAAATATCGAATCAAAGGGCAGGAAAGTCTCGAGCCCTACGTGTTTGACGCTAAGTCTTAAGTGAAATATTGGAGGTGCGAGGCCTGTGTCTCGCACCTCCAAATAGTTTGTTCAAATGGCTCCGCTACAATTCTAGAACTGTTTAGAGAGCTGTTTAGATTGAGTTCGGCTCCCCCGCTATATTCTTTATTCTGTAAGAATAGGTCGCCATCAACAGTTTACACTTCTCGCCAAATTCGTAAATTAACTCGTTAATACTGCCCGGGTTTTCCTGCCTTTCTTTGATCATTATTTTTGCCCGTTGCATAAATGCTTCACGCTTGTCTGCGATAGAGACTCCCGCTGCGTCATAGAGTAAACCGGCGGTGTGTAACAGCGTTTCTGAGTTCTGGGTGATGGCGCGGACTACTTCACTGTCGACATTCGGGTTCATCCCCAGCCCACTAGCGGTGTATTCGTAGTAAATGCCGCACTCGAGCGCTGAGTCGGCGAAGACAAGAGATTTACTTTCTTGTTGACTGCCCGGATTCAGTGCCAGGCTGCTGCTGGAAATTAAAACTAACAGCACCCCAGCGGAGAGCTTTTTTGGCATTGCCATTTTTATGATGACCCTTATTATTTTTGAGGCTCAAATTGAATGAGTCCGTAGCACTAATGATAGACTCGCCGATAAATTATTGCCGTATTTTTACACGGCTCTGGTCGAGTGATGTTTGTCACCGGGCCTGTTGGAGGATAAATGAATTATAGACGCAGCTTTATTGGCGCGGTGTTAACTGTAAGTTTGCTGGCCTGCTCTGAGCAGAATTCTGAGAAAAGTTCTGAACAGCTTTCTAATGGGGAAGGCGCGCCGGCCATTTTGGAAACAACGACGGTGAGCAGTGTTGACGTGGTGGCTCAGCAAGGCGAGGCTGAACAATCCAGCCCTGCTATTGCAATGGATCTCTACAAAAGCCCGACTTGCGGCTGCTGTGGAAAGTGGGCTGAACATGCTGAGGATCGGGGCTTTTCACTCACAACTCACCACCCGGCAGACTTAAATAAGCTAAAGCTCGAGCGGGGTATTGCCCCTCAATACCAGTCTTGTCACACCGTAATTTCTGTCGATGACTATGTTTTTGAAGGGCATATCCCGGCGCGCTTTATTCAGCAGTTTCTCGCTGCACCGCCTGCCGATGCTATTGGCCTGTCTGTGCCGGCTATGCCTGCGGGTAGCCCGGGTATGGAAATGGGTGATCGCTTTACGCCCTATCAGGTTTTGTTGTTGAAACGCGATGGAAGTGCAGACGTTTTTGCCAAAGTGAATACGCCTCTGGAGCAATACCACTAGCCGTTGCTAAATTATTGTGGCTTTCAGCGCTTGCTATTCTGCAGGTCTCTGCTCGAGTAGAGCCGTGCGCACTGCTCGCAAATACAGCGTTGCGCATCGACTTCTCTAGCAAGTTCGAGAAAATCTTGCGGAAACTGCAAGTCGTCGCTCATACACCAACAACGGCCTTGCTCCTGTGTGCAATGGTTGGCTTTGGTGCAGAGGGGGCAGAGGTTTTTGTCTGATGTTGTTGTCACTTGTCTTTGCGATGGGTAATGGGGCGGCGTTGAATTTGTCACTGGCATTTTTGTAGTGCTTTTGTGGCGCTATAATTTCTGTATTGTAAAGCATCGCGTTGTGAGTTTTGAGGTGCATACGGCGCATGTTGGTCTGGTACCTCTTTCCCCTTCTTATTGACTGTCGTAGTGAGCCCCATGAAAGCCAGAAATTTAATGTGTCCCATTGATGCCGAAGTTCTTGTTTTAGATTCCAGGCAGTTGCGCTGTAGCAATGGTCACAGTTTTGATTTGGCCCGCCAGGGCTATGTGAATTTATTGCCGGTGCAACACAAGCGTTCGAAGCATCCGGGTGACAGTAAAGAAATGGTCGCGGCACGCCAGCATTTTTTAGATACCGGTGTTTATGCGCCGGTGGCTGATCTTTTATCGGATATTTTACGTGCGTCTATTACAGGTATTGACCAACCCGCTTGTCTCGATGCGGGTTGTGGCGAGGGCTATTATTTAGATTATGCCCTCGCTGCGTTGCAAGCGAAAAATACCGCCAGTGACCTGTGCTGTGTGGGTTTGGATATTTCTAAAGAAGCTATCGTCGCCGCAGCAAAAAGAAATAAAAATATAAGCTGGGTGGTGGGTACTAATCGGCAGCCACCGCTATTGCCCGCGAGTATCGATATTATTTTGTGTGTTTTCGGTTTCCATAGTTTTCAGGGTTTTAATAAAATTTTGCCCGTGGGTGGCAAGCTGGTATTAGTTGAGCCAGGGCCTGATCATCTGCAAGAGCTTCGGCAAGTCACCTATTCTGAAATTAAAAAAACAGAATTGCCCCGGCTTGATGATGCCTTTGCTCTGGGCTTTAAACAGGTGGGTGAGCAAGCACTGCGTTTTAATACGCCCGCTTTGTCGAATGAAGTGCTACACGATTTATTGCTGATGACACCGCACTTTTTCAGAGCCACGCAGGCGGGGCGCGACGCAGCGGCGAAGCTAAGCGATGTGAGCTTGACGGTTGATATGGTTTTTAGAAGTCTGGAAAAAGTGACAGACTGCGTTACTGAGGTGGGGCAACCTCCATCCGTGGAGTAAGCATTTTTTTACGCAATTAACCTTCTGTTTTCGATAGGGCTTTAGCGGGGTGTTATTGTCAGCCTCTTAATCAGAGGCTTCTTGATTATCCGCCTTTACTGATCAGCTTTTGATAATGAGTAATAAATCCTGCGCATGCTCCGCCGCTTTTCTACCTAGCGGGGTTAAGTAACCGCCATCGGCCTGGGTGATCAGGTCTTTATCAAATAAGCGTTGTGCCGCTTCAATAACATTGGACTCGGCGGAGGAATGAATTTTCAGACCTTCCTGGGTGGTTTTAAGATTGTAGCGAGCAAGAATGTTGATCTCGTCACCAACCTGCGTGTTGTAAGGCATGGCTCGTCCTCTTGTTGTTGTCAGTCCAGTGTACGTGAAAAATCAGGTCTGCCAAGTTGAGCTGGATTAATTACCCGGGCATTAAGGGGCTGGTACTGTTGGGTGGATATTGTCCGCGTTTAAGGGGCTTGCAAGCCTTGCCAAACAGGGTGGGTCTTATTCGTTTCAAGCAGAATTTCTTAAATACCACAATGCAAAGATATCTTATCAATGCTGGCTATTTTAAACTTTGCGCATAGAAAACTTGACATTATTTATGGATCAAGCCTATTCTGATAACAGTGTGTTAAGTAATCTTTAATAGTCATAAAATAGTTCATTACAGTAATTATTGGCCATTAAGTATAGGAATCTATGCATTGTGAATTTTGATGGAATGACAGACCTGGCCGTGGCTGCTGAAATTGGCGAGCGCATAGACCAACTGCGTCTTGAGCGGAATATGACCCAGCAACAAATCGCCGATGCGGTGGGTTTGTCGCGGGTGAGCTACGCTAAATTGGTCGCCGGGCAGGCCAAGTTTGCCAATGTGATTGCGGTGCTGCGAGCGCTCGATCAGCTGGCCTTGCTTGAGAGCTTTGTGCCAGAAGCGGTGTTCAGCCCTTTAGAGCAATTAAAAATGAAAGGTAAACAGCGGCAGCGGGCGAGTGGCAGCCGTGGTGGCAGCGCTGGCCATGATGATGGGGCTGACGACAATAAGCCCGAGGAGCTGGATTGGTAATGGAAAATTTGGCAGAAGTTCGCCTCTGGGGCAAACAGGTCGGCGCACTGGCCTATGACCCGGTGACGGGTATTAGTACCTTCGAGTACTCACCACAATGGCGTGAATCTGGCATTGAAATCGCGCCACTGCGCATGCCTATAGCGACCACTAAATACAGCTTTCCCGGTTTAAGCCCTGCAACCTATCGGGGCCTGCCCGCCATTTTTGCCGATACCTTGCCCGACGACTTCGGCAATGCGGTGATCAATGCCTGGCTGGCGCGCACTGGCCGAGATGTAAATTCCTTTACCCCCGTTGAGCGCCTGCTCTACACCGGCAACCGGGGTATGGGTGGGCTGGAGTTTTCGCCAGCCATTGATCGGGGCGGAGCGAATAAAGAGGGCGGCGAGCTAGCACTCGATTCCTTAGTGGCGATGGCACAAACGGTGCTCGATGAAAGGCTCGGCTTGCAGCAGCAGGTAAATCAACAGCCTGTTGATAGTGGTCTTGCCACGGATAACGATGAAGCTATGCAAGCTATCTTGCAGGTCGGTACCTCCGCCGGGGGTGCGCGAGCTAAGGCTCTGGTGGCCGTGAATGCCGAGCGCACGCAGATTCGCTCCGGCCAGGTCGATGCCCCCGAGGGCTTCGAGCACTACCTGCTGAAATTCGATGGCGTTGCAGAGCATAAAATAGACAGCGAAACCTTTGGTGATCCCCTCGGTTTTGGCCGCATGGAGTACGCCTACTATTTGATGGCGAAAGATGCCGGTATCAATATTTCCCCCTCCGAACTTTTACTGGAAGGCGGTCGCGCCCACTTTATGACCCAGCGCTTTGAGCGTGCGGGCAATCGCAAACTGCACTACGTTTCCCTGTGTGCAATGGATCATGCCGATTATAAAAAGCCCGGCACCTACAGTTACGAGCAGCTACTCGCCGTGGCCCGCCAGCTAAAATTACCAAGAGCCGATGCCATCGAAATTTTCCGCCGCATGGTGTTTAACGTGGTGGCGCGCAACCACGATGATCACAGTAAGAACTTTGGTTTTCTACTGGATGGGTTTGATCGCTTTAATCGCCAGGAAGGGGAGGAGGGTGGCAGGCCGGAGTGGTGTTTATCCCCCGCCTTCGATATTGCCTACAGCTATAAACCCGGCTCGCCCTGGGTCGACGCGCACCAGCTTTCTTTGAATGGCAAAAGAGAGCATTTTGAGCGCAGTGATTTATTAGCGGTTGCCACTCTAATCGGCAACTTTACGAGAGAAGCGCCAAAGATTATTGACCAGACTCTGGCAGTGGTTAGCCAGTGGCCACATTACGCCAATCAGGCCGGTGTGTTTTCAGCCTTACAAGAGGAAGTACAGAGCAATTTACGACTGGCTATTTAATAGTGAGTTGACGCCCGCTAAGGACAGTTAAGCCCTTTTTTTAGCCCGTCGAGCTAACTAAGCACTGTCGAATGGTGACTGGACAGTCACATGAGGGATGATAGGGGGTGGCTTAAAAGCTGCTAAAGTCGTCGCCTTTTCCAGTAGTAGGCTTAGGTGTGAAATGACAGAAATAATAGCGAATCAAAGTACAGAACAGGGTTATGACGCGATTGTAGTGGGTGCCGGTCTTGCCGGTTTGTATGCAGTCTATAAGTTGCGCGAGATGGGCCTGCGCGTGCGCGGTATCGAAGCCGCTCCGGCAGTGGGTGGCACCTGGTACTGGAATTGTTACCCCGGTGCGCGTGTCGATTCACAATCCTATATCTATCAGTACTGGTTCTCCGATGAGCTGATTCAGGAATGGAACTGGGCGGAGCGTTTTCCGCCCCAGGCAGAAGTCGAGCGCTATCTGAATTTCGTTGCCGATAAATTCGAGCTGCGCAAAGACTATGCTTTTGAAACTCGCGTCACCTCCGCCGACTGGGACAACGACGCCCAGTGCTGGCAGGTTGCCACCGATCAGGGCGAGACCTTGAGTGCGCGTCATTTCATCAGTTGCACCGGCATGTTGTCTGAGCCCAAGGCGCCCGACTTCCCCGGTAAAGACACCTTTAAGGGGCCTATCGTTCATACCGCACGCTACCCCCGTGAAGGTCTCGATTTAAAAGGCAAGCGCGTGGGCGTTATCGGTTGTGGTGCGACGGGCATTCAGCTGATTCAAACCATTGCCAGCGAAGTCGAGCACTTAACCGTCTTCCAGCGCACCGCCTCTTACGGTGTGGCAATGCGCAACGACCAGTTTGACGATGCCGATCGCGATCACTGGCGTTCGAAGTCTGCCGAGTTACAGGAAAAGGTCTACAACAGTTTCGTCGGCTTTGACTACGATTTTGAACACGGTTCCTGGTATGACAGTACGCCAGAGCAGCGCCTACAGGTGCTAGAGGAAAAGTGGCAAGAGGGCTCATTGAGCATGTGGGTCGGCACTTATCCCGAGATGTTTACCGATCAGGCGGTGAATGACGAGGTGTCTGAATTCGTGCGTGAGAAAATTCGTGCGCGCATTACGGACCCCGCCATCGCCGATCTCATCACCCCGAAGACCCACGGCTTTGGTACCTACCGCGTGCCCCTCGAGAACGGTTACTACGATGTCTATAATCGCGACAATGTCGAACTGGTTGATGTCAAAAGTGCGCCCATCGAATGCTTTACCGCAACGGGCCTAAAAACGACGGAGGCTGAATACCCCCTCGACATCATCATTATGGCTACCGGTTTTAATGCGGGCACCGGCTCCCTGTCGAAGATGAATATTCGTGGTCGTGAAGGTTTATCGCTAACGGATGAGTGGAATAAAGATATTCGTACCACCCTGGGTCTACAGGTTCACGGCTTCCCCAACCTGTTTACGGTTGCCGGGCCTCTCGCACCTTCGGCCGCGTTCTGTAATATGGCTACCTGCCTGCAGCAGCAAGTCAATTGGGTGACAGACTGTATTGCTCACCTGGAAAAGAAACACCTTAAATCCATTGAGCCAACACTCGCCAAGCAAGATGAGTGGGTAGCTCATCATGACGAGGTCGCCAATTCGACCCTGTTTGCCGCGACTGAATCCTGGTACACCGGCGCGAATATTGAAGGCAAGCCGAGCCGCCTGATCTCGTATATTGGCGGCGTGCATGAATACCACCGCCGGTGTGAAGAAGCGCAAGATAGCGAATACGAGGGCTTTACCAAAGTCTAAACCGCTGTACGGGAGAGCTCTGTCAGTTATTGGCTGGCAGGGTTCTTGTTTGAAATATGTCTGCTAATCTTCTCTAAGCACGGCCTGCTGATTCTTGAAGTAAGAGGCCCTGCATCTTAGCTTGACTCAAGGGTCTATGCCTTTCTGTAGCGATCTACACTATCTGTGGTATATCGCCACAGATTGGCGGGTGTGCTTCTAAGGGGAAACCGATGGCAACAACAAGCTTACGATTAGACAAAGAACTGGTTGATAAGGCGACGATTATGGCAAAAGCGCTTAATCGAACGCCGCCCAAGCAAATAGAGCATTGGGCAAAAATTGGCGAGATGATGGAAGACAACCCCGACTTACCCTATGAGTTTGTCAGGCAAGCCATTATCGCCAAAGCGGAACGCGAAGCCGGTAAGTTAGAGACTTACGACTTTGGCTAAAGTAAGCACTGTTTTACAAACCCCGATATTTAAAAAAACAGTGAAGAAGTTAAAGCCAAATCAGAAAAAAGAACTTGATGCCGCTATTAAGCGATTGATGGCCAAGCCAGCACTGGGTGATTTAAAAAAGGGTGACCTGGCTTTTTTGCGTGTCTACAAATTTAAGATGAGCAAGCAGCTAAGGTTATTAGGCTATAGCTATGATGATGGCGCGCTGACGCTAGAGCTGATTGCTCTTGTCACCCACGAGAGTTTTTATCGTGATGTTAAGCGCCGTAGCTGAATAACTTGTGCTGTGTTTATCGGGTATCTTCGGCAGGGGAAGACCAGCTCCGTTTTTTACTTATGTCCCACTGTATTCATCAAGCATAGTTTTACACAAGAAACCATTCAGATCTTTTTCACAAGGTTTTACGACGTAGCCATGACACATGTCAGGTATAGGCTGTAGCATCATCTTCAAAATATCTTGCTCTAAGCCGGGATTATCATTCAGCAAATCCTGCGCCATAGTCTTGGTGCAACCAGCATAGGCTGCCTGTATCGTTGCATCGTTTGAGACTTTTTCCACTGAGGTACTTACTACAGGCTGAGTGGTATTGTCGCCGCAGGCGGTGAGTAGAGCTAATAAAGACAGGGCGAAAAAGACTGGGGTTCTTCGTATTGTATTATTCATAGGTGACAGGTTGGGTTTCCATTTTCGAAGTTTATTTCATTCTGGGAATAATACCCTGCCTTCGATTTCGTCCAAGACTCTACTGATGACTATGTGACCGATAACACAAGCGCAATTATAATTTTAAGTATGTATCTCGTTCCTACGTAGAACATGAGGTGAGAGTTGGGGCTGGTGTGCTTGATCCTAGCCTGACCCCAGTTTTGCCGCGCGCTGATGCTAGAGCTGATTGCTCTAGCCACCCATGATAATTTTTATCGTGATGTAAAGCGTTGCAGCTAAAAAATTGTGGTGCTTTTTAAGACATTAATCCTAGTGTTACTACGGATTATTCTGAGCAGATCTTGTGCTTTGTTCCTATTAAGATGAGGTTTTTCTGGCTATTTTTAATGCTTCATCAATTGGTTTTAACAAAACTCTTTCTGCATCCATATCTTTAATTGTGTAATCAGGTGGTGACGGGTTTTCACCAAGGTTATTTCGATGCTGTATATAAGCCTGCCTAATATGATCTGGTGTATTTTTAGGTAAATGGCTAAGACTGCGTGTGAAAGTGCTTGTTGAAAGTTCGTGCAGCGCTGAGCTTATTAAACCCCTCCAAGTCTGTAGTAATTCAACCTCATTGGGCTTTGGTAAAGTAGACTCGATTTCACTCCAAAACCCGGGCCAATCTCCGACTTCAACAATGTTTATTTTATAGTCGGAAGCCCATTTTAAAATAATTTCATCAATAGGGTTTGCTCCAACAAACCATAGTATCTCTCTAAGTTGATTTCTAAAGTTACCAAGCTGCTCTCGAAGATATTTATCTTCAAGACTCATGCCCATGATGACGAGCTTTGAGGAGAATGCTGAATGAACGGCAAGTTGAAATGCTAAAGTACCGTGCATACTTTTGTATTCTTCGCTAGTCATGACGCAAATGCCAGAATGATCTATCGCACCATGGGGATGTAGAATATGTCGGCGAAACATACCTGCACGAGACTTGGAGTTATGTTTAATAAATCCTTTTACAGTTTCAGGGATATCTGGAGTGAAGTACTTAATTTCATAAGGCCCTCCTGGACCCGCCAAAAGATTTGATGTAATTGTTTCAATATTAAAATTAACTATCGGGTTTGCTAGCATTCCTAAATGTGCTATTTGTCGAACAGATGCAGGTACACATTCTTCAGGTGTTGTATGGGTTTTTGCTTGCTGAATAATCGATTTTGATAGTTGTTCAAGAATATTTTCTCGTAAATATCTTTGGAAACGTGTTCGACCTACAATATTGAGAAGCTGTAGAAGTTGATCTGGATACTCACCTTTTAGGTTGTTGATTGTCGTTTCTGCTTGCAGATTATCAATAAGCTCAGGCCACAAAGGTAAATTATTGATACCGGCTAAATGCAGTGACACACCTGCACCGACCCAAAGACAATAACCGTCAGAGTTGTGCTTCATGACCTTAAGTGCATCTGATACGTTCATACTTCTATGCGCTAGTTACCTTTATTCAAAAGGTAACTAAGGTTTAGCCCTCGCTGTTTGTAACCACATCCCTGTGCCAAGCATTAATTAAGTCTTAACGCGCCGCCGGAATAGTTTTACCCACCGGCTCACCATCAATAATCTGGTCGCAATATTCCGATAAACCGTAACCAACCTTATCTTCGTAACGATACTCTGTCATCGCTTCGGTGATGCGGGTGTGCAGCCATTCGCCGTTGTCGAGCTGGCGGCGGTTGCGTACGGGTACGAGAGTAATCACTTTGCCGGTAATGATGTATTCGCCCTTTTCGGTTTTGGCCCAGGCGCGCAGGGCGGTTTGGTTAAAGTCTTCGTCCCATTCGGAGTCGACGGTGCATTCGGTAATTAACTCGTATTCGCCGTTATTTAAAATCATGCCGCCGGAGTCGAGTTGGCCGTCGGCGGTGCCGGTGGTCATGATCATTGCGCCGAAGTTTTCGTCAAAGCTGATGGGCAACCAGCGGTACCAGTAAATGTTCTGCCAGTAGCGTGGCCCCCAGGAGTGGTCGCGCAGGCCGTAGCCCGAGATAGTCCAGGTGTCGTCGCCGACGGTGATGGTGCCTTCGGCTTTCACGTGCTGTTCGAAGTGGGCGCGGGCGAGGGCGTGTTCCATATCTAGCTCGATGGGTGAGCCGTCATCATTTAAATGTTCACCACCGTAAATGGGCGAGATGCCGGTGTAGTCGAGTTTAATGGAGCAGGGCTTTTTGGGGTTTTCTTTAAAGGCCTTGCTGGGGTTGAGCAGGGCCTGGGGGTCGGCCATCACCAATATGTCACCGTCATAACTGACGTGCAGTTTTTTGTAGGGCTCGATAATGTCGAAGCGCGCGCCGCCTGCTTCAAAGGCATCGTTGGTGGTAATGCTGGCTTTTTGAAACATAAAGCCAGCCGTGCCGTCGGGGAAGTAAAGGCAGATGGAGACTTCGGCATAGCCTTCGTTAACGCGGTTGCCGATGCGAAACCAGCCGCCGATTTTTTGCTCGCCGTCGTAAATGTTGTAGTAGGCACTTTCGTTAAAGTTGCTAACGGCTTCGGGTTCGTGGGTGTATTCGTCTTTGGGTTCCATCCTGATGTTGTCTTCAGGTTTGGTGATAAAGGCGTGCTTGGCCATTTTTATGGTCTCCAGTATTTATGTATTTCTAAGCAGATAAGTAGATAATTTGTGTGCCTGAGTATGCTGTATGCATCGAGGCTGGGCAAACTTGAAGAGGAGGGATACTACGGGGCTGTATTGAATGAAGGGTCTGCGGTGGAATCAAATTCGAAGGCGGCCAAACTATTACTGCTAAGTGGCCACCTTCGGTTTTGTATTTAGCGCCCGTGGTTAATTTGCCGCTTTCAGTTTGCCAAATACGGCGCGAATAAGATCATCAGCACCGGGGTAGGGCAGCGCGCCTTCCATGTTGCTGATGTCGCCCCAGTGTTCGCCAATTTGCTCGGCACTGGGGACTTCGTCGTCTTTAAAAATATAGCCGGGGGCTTCGGTAATTTGCACCTTGCTGTAATAGCCCATGCCGGCTTCGATAATTTCACCCGCCAGTGTGCTTTCTTCCGAGCACAGCCAACCCATTAAGGCGGTGACATATTCGGGTTTCATTTTTGGTGCCAGCTTGGGCGACATCACTTCTTCTGTCATGCGGGTGAGGGCCATGGGCGCGACGCAATTAACCAGTACGTTCTTTGATGTGCCTTCCTGTTTCAGCGCGTTCATAAAACCGACCAGCGCAATTTTGGCGCTGGAGTAATTAGTGTGGCCGTGGGTGCCGAATAAACCTGCAGCAGAGGTGGTGTGGACGATGCGCCCGTAACGCTGTTCGAGCATAATCGGCCAGGCGGCTTTGGTGCAGTAGACCGCGCCCATTAAATGCACGTCCATTAGTGCGGTAAAATCTTTAAGATCCATTTTGCGGAAACTTTTATCGCGCACGTTACCGGCATTGTTAATAAGTATGTCGATGCCGCCAAAATTATCGATGGCGGTTTGGATAATGCTAGCACCGCCTTCTTCGGTCGCGACGCTGTCGTAATTAGCAACGGCGATGCCGCCAGCGTCGGTGATTTCTTTGACCACTTCGTCGGCTGCTTTCGCTGAACCGCCGGTGCCTGCAACCGAGCCGCCAAGGTCGTTAACCACGACTTTGGCACCGTGTTCGGCAAAGTATTTGGCGTGGCTGCGGCCCAGGCCTGCACCTGCTCCGGTAACAACGGCGACTTTATCGGTGAATGAAATACTCATGGTTTTCTCCTGTTTTTATAGTTGAGAGTTATCGTTAGTAATTGTAGGAATAAAAGGTGTAAACAGATTTTTTTAATGGATGGGCGAAAGTAAAAAAGGGGAACCTGTTGGCTCCCCTTTTTAAATATTTCAGATAAAACGGCTTGTATTACAACTTATAGACGCGAGTTGCTGTGCCAGAAAACATGGCGTTCTTTTCATCCTCTGAAAAGTCTTTAACGATTTTCTTCATCGCATTCCAGAACACCTGGTAGGACAATTCCAGCTTATCGACCGGGAAGTTACTTTCAAACATACAGCGTTCGGGGGTGAAACTTTCGATGACATGCAGATAATACTTTGACTGGGCGGCAACCACTTCGTCAGAAGTCGGTGGCTTAGGGCGACTGCTCCAGCCCATGCCGTTGTCGGGCATAGAGAGGCCGCCGAGTTTAACGATGGTGTTGGGGCAGGCAGCAATGTCGACGATGCTTTTTTTCCACTCTTCGAAAACTTCATCGCGCTTGTCCGCATAAATACCGGTGCCGACTGGGGTACCGATGTGGTCGAGCACCATGGTGGTTTCAGGCACGCTGCGGGCCAGTTCGGCAAACTCGGGGTTCTGGTAGTGGTAGTGCCAGGACTCGTAGCTGTGACCCATTTTACCGAGTATTTTCATGCCTTTAATAAAGTCGGGGTCTTTGTGAATATCTTTCGGGCTGGCGGCTTCTAAGATCAAACCTTCGCCGGGTCGTGCGTTGGCCAGTGCCTGGCGAATACCACGGAAGCGGCCTTTGCTCATTTCGCGATGGCGACTGACCAAATCTTCAACACCGTCGCCCTGACGCAGGTCGAAGGCGGTCACCAGTGCAGCAATTTCAGCCTGGCCACTGTTGGGCGCTGCAGAGCGGTCGGCAAGCTCGGTAATGTATTCCACTTCGCCGAGTGAACGCAGGTGCTCGGGGCCATCGGTGTAGTAGTTGGAGTGGCACTCCATAAAGACGGTCTTAATCAGGTTGTGGCCAGAGTTAGTGTCTGCGGCCAGGTCTTCGAGTGAATAGGGGATTAACCCCGCTTCTGACCACAGGTGGTGGTGGGTGTCGATAATGGCGCGGTCGGCGTCAAAAATATCCTCTTGCACCGAGGCTAACCACTCAGTTTCGATGGTCAGTGGATTGGCGATTTGTAGGCCTTCGTATTTACTGTCAGACATGCTCGAGATTCCTTGTTATTAGAAAGTGTTGTTAGTAGGGGGATTTTTTAATAGGGGAATAGCTTCGGTGTTGTTATTTATTGTTGCTCATAGACTCGCAGCCTTCGTGGCAAATGTAAACCGTTGCCTTTGATCTGTCTCTATTGCACAAAAAATGGGCAAGGAATAGAATTAACTATAACTAAAATTATCAATATTCCCTTGATGTGCCATTTTTAGATGTCTATTTCGAGTCGTAGTTAGACGAGTCATTGGGGAACAACGAGATTAATTAAATGCGTGTTGTCTGTCAGAAGTGGCCCCGCTATTTGGCTGGGTCGACGAGTCGTGTCTTATCACCGGTAGCGGGAAAAAATCTTTTTAAGGTTGCGGGCAAGCTGACCCTGGTGGCGTGCTGCGCTATGGCGGGTGTGGCTTTTGCTCAGGATGACTTTGCTGCCTTCGATCGTTCGTTGGCAACGTTTGATCCTGGCGGCAAGTATTTAACCAAGCCGGTTGAGCGCACACTGCCTGGCTTGAGCATCAATGGCACGGTGACCAATTGGTCTGACTACCTTCTGTCTGACGACGATGATATTGGTTTTCGCGACCGGGATTATCGCGGCCTGCAAATGCAAACGCTGTTTGAAATTGCGGCTTCTTATCGCTTCTCGCCCAACCTTGAGCTAACCAGTATTAACCATCTGATGTACGACGCGGTTTACGATATCGATGGTGGTGACGGCCTTTATGCCAAGCAAGTGGACGACAGCTACTATAAGTACAACAGCTTCGACCGTATCGTCCGCGAGCTGTACTTGTCTTACCGCACGTCAAAGCTCGACGTGGTACTGGGTAAGCAGCAAATTGCCTGGGGCAAGATGGACGGGCAATTTATTGATGTCATTAACTCGATGGATTTCCGCGAATCGGTTCAGCTTGAAGCCGCCGATTATGAGGTGCGCCGCTTGCCCATGTGGATGGCGAACCTGACCTATTATTTTGATGATGTTTCATTAAATGTGCTTTGGATTCCCGACTTTGAAGCCAACATGAATCCGGCCTACGGATCGCCCTGGCAATCTCCGCTCGTACCCCCCGATGATGAAAATGCGCGCAACAACCAAGCTTTGCTGAATAATCGTACGAATGCGGCGGGGGATAGAGTGCTGCAGACCGAGCGCCCAGACTGGACGCATCCGAGTGATCATCAAATCGCAGCACGGCTCGATATGGCCAGTGGCGCCTTAACCTGGGGGTTGGTGTATTACTACGCCTGGGAGCGTGATGCCTCGCCTTTTGTGACCGGCCGCTTTAATGATTCATCGGGTGATCATTTAATTATCACGCCAAAGCATGAGCGTTTACATCACTTTGGCGCGACCTCTGATTATGCCTGGGTGGCGAAAGGCGTGCCGGTGATTGGTACCTTGCCGATCGTTTTTCGCGCTGAAGCCCTGTACACCAAAGGCGCTAATTTTGTTGATTACCGCAATCTTGCTGCTGTGCGGGCGGGCGGCAGCGGTAACGGTATTAGTGAGCACGATACGCTACGAGCGGCATTGGCTTTTGAGTTTGCTTTTCCTTCCAAAGTATCGGTGATTTTTCAGCCCTCGTTTTACTACACCTTCGACTGGCATGAGGGTTTGGGTGTTGGCTATGGCGGGGCTATTGGCGACGAGTGGAATTTTGCCCCCGTTTTCTTTATCTCTCGTCCGGTGCAAAGCACTCGTGACCGCTTGTTATTTAGTGCGACGGTAACGCCTTATTTAAGTGGCTCAAATAGAGATTATCAAGGTACAAAAACCAAACTGATGGCGAGCTACGAAATATCGCCCTTTATCAACGGCAGTATTATTTATACTGATTACAGCGGTGGTGATGACGATGATTTATACGGCCAGTTTCACCAGTACGACAATATCGGTGTGGAGCTGCAATATGAATTTTAAATATTTATTTAAACCTTATCGTGTGCTGTCTTCTTGCCTATTATTAAGCGTCGTTGTTTTTTCTGCAGCAGCGAGTAGTGAGCCTTCTAACGCACAAACTTGGCGTAATCTCGATCAATTGACGGCCTGGGAGAGTGAGCGGGTTGACCGCCGTACCAGCACCTCGCGCGATAAAAAGGTGCCCTATCTTCCTGCAGAGCCTTTCCCCTTTACAGCGCCGTATACGGCAGAGGAGATGGCTTATCGCGCTATGAACTTCACCCACACGGCGCGCTGGTCTCATGTTATGGCCGATGCCTTTGGCACGATTACCAAAGAGGGCTATTTAACGCAGGGTGTGACCGTGGCGATGATCGATCAGATGGCGTCGCCGAATGTCGCCAGTCAAATTGCAAAAGCCCCTGGCGAAGCTTATTCCCGGCATATGTATTACTACACCTACCCACCGAAAAATGATGGCGTACAGGAAATGTGGGTGTTGCGTCGTACGGGTTTGGAGAATCCGGCAAAGTTAGATTATTTCGCTTACACGCCCTCTTTACGTCGGGTTAGGCGGCAGCCACCACCGCGCCGAGAAACACCCTTTCCCGGTGTTGCTCAGTCGTTTGACGACATTTTGGGTTTGGAAGCCTGGGAGTTCGACTGGCGTTTGATCGGTGCTGATGTTTTACAGGAAACCGTTCGCTTTCCCACAAATAGAAAAACCATCACTTTAGCCGAGCCTAGCGGTCGGTTTTACGATGTGGCTACCGACTCTATTAAAATCATGCAAGAACGTTATCCCTTCTATAGAAAGGATGGCGGCGTTAATTGTTTTGTTGTGGTTGGTACGCCGAAGCGAGACTGGTTACCTGACTTTAAAGTATCAAAAGTTATTTACTGGCTCGACCAATATTATTTTTATCCTTTGCGCATCGAACGCTACGATGAAGAAGGTAAGTTGAAAATGATTGAAGTACGTATTGCTCAACAGGAGAATAAAGCGCTGCCTAATGGTGAGGGCTTTGCGAGTAACCTCGTGGTTTATTTTGATGCGGAGCTCGATTTAATCAGCTACAGCTTGCATGACGCGCACTTAATGCAGGAATGGACAGAAGAAGATTTGGCCGCCTTTACCCCCGATTTTATGCGCCGGCGCTGGCTGAAATACCCCCAGCAAAGTCAGTCGATGGTTAATTCGCCAGAAGAATATTATTTACGTCCCGCCCTGTTGGCCGAGCGTTTCCCCGGTGAGCGCTCTGTGGACCTTAGTCCTGCTATTGCCGCTCGTATTAAAGCGCAAAATAAAGCGGGTCACCTTGTTTTCGGTAGTGTGGAGGAATAGTCGCGGCGCTTTTTGAGCGTAGTGCTATAAAGGGTTGAGGCGCGATTATAGATTTTATGGACCCGGCTAGCTTGACGAGAATAATAGCGAGAGGCCTATACTACGTCAGGTTTAATCATAAACGTTATGGGTGTCATTGATGGCTGAGTTTTCCCCAGAAATAGAGCTTCTTGTTGGCCAGTTCGATACTGCGGTGTGTGCGCATCTGGATTTGATGCGGCGAGTACTGCGTTGCGCTGTGCTCCGCGACGCTCCGGGTGATGATGTACTTTCCCCCCAAGCGCATACTTTGTGTGGCTTTGGTCGTTGGTTTGATGAAAATAAAGTGCACTTTGCTGACCGCAATTTTCAGGCTGTTGACAGGATAGAGAGTGCACACGAAGCCATGCACGATGCCATCCGTTCTATTTGTGAGGATGTACTGGCGAATAAACCCGGGCAAAGTGATATTTTTGATACGTTTGAGCAGGTGCAATCAGAGCTGATTGAGCGCCTGGCTGATTTTAAAACCCAGCTGCTAGCAACGTCAGTTCGGCAGGACCCCCTGACAGGTTTGCCACTACGCTACAGTCTGGAAGATGATTTTGCTGAGGCGGTGAAAGCCTGTGACCGCAATAAAATGCTGCTTTATGTGGTGATGATTGATGTTGACCACTTTAAAGTCGTCAATGACAACTACGGCCATCCCGTTGGTGACCTGGCATTGCGCCATCTTGCCGAGACACTGAAAATGATGGTTCGCAGTAATGAGCATTTGTATCGCTATGGGGGGGAGGAGTTTCTTTTGCTGATTCAGGCTGATAGCAATGACGCGATGAAAATACCGGTACAGCGTTTACTGGAGACCGTGCGGAATATGCGAGTGCCCATTCCCGATGGCGATCCACTCGCCTTGACTGTCACTCTAGGTGTGGCGCAAGTGGCAAAGGGCGAAAGCCTGGATAATGTCGTTAAGCGAGCTGATGAAGCACTCTATGCGGGTAAAGATGCGGGGCGGGATCGCTATATTTTCGCCGATGCATAGAAAACGGCGGCCCGTTAAAACAGAACCGCCGTTAAATAAATCGTATCAGTATGTAGAGCTTTCTCCGCTTTAAACGGGCCGATCACCTTTCAAAGAAACCCTATGCAGCAAGCGTCGATAGCCGTGGTAGTCGTTGATGGGGTAGTGGTGGGTTGAGCGGTTATCCCACAATACCACCATGCCTTCACTCCAACGCACGCGGCATTGAAACTCGGGCTTGCGGGCATGCATATAGAGCTTATTTAACAGCGGCTCACTTTCCTCTTCCGTTAAATCTTCAAAGCGCAAAGTATGCGCTTCGTGGGCGAAAAGTGTTTTTTCACCCGTCTCTGGATGGGTACGCACCACGGGGTGAAGGTTGGTAAATACCTCGGGGGCCGAATCGTCGCCGTGGTCGGCTATGCGAGGCATACGGGTTTTTGAAACGGCGGCTTTACCTGAGGTGAAATAAGCTTTGCGCCCGTCAATCTGATCTTTTATATCCTGATCCAACGTTTCATAGGCGGTTTGCATATTGCAAAAAATGGTATCGCCACCGACCGGGGGTAGCTCCAGTGCGTAGAGACTAGCGCCTAATGCAGGTGTTTCAAGATACGTCGTATCAGCATGCCATACACCACCGAAGTTGATTTTTTCATCGGGCAGTTTGAGCACGGGGGCGACCAGGGGGTTACCTTCAATACCGTGTAGAAAAGGGTATTTGTTGACCTCGCCAAACTGGCGGGTGAAGGCCAGTTGCTGATCGGGTGTCAGCTTCTGGTCGAGGAAATAAATCATCTTGCGTTCCAGCCACACCTTGCGGAGATCGGTCAGGGTGTTGAGGGGGATAGGCTGAGACAGGTCGAGGCCTGTTATTTTACTGCCAATAAAAGGCGTTAAATGTTCAATTTCAAAGTGTGTATTCATCGACTTCTTCCAATACTAAAAAATCTGTTTTACTGATGCCTGCATTACATCGCGCTTAATTTATCGAGCACCCGTTGGCCAAAGGCATCGGTACCAATGACCTTCTCATCACTACCGCCTGTTGCCAGGTCGGGGGTAGTGTAGCCGTCGGCGAATACGCCCTGCATGGCAGCCCAAATTTGATTGGCCTCTTTCGTCATGCCAAAGCTGTGTTCTAGCATCATCGCCACCGAGCCAATCATCGAATAAGGGTTGGCGATATTTTGCCCGGCAATATCGGGTGCAGAACCGTGAGATGGCTCGTAGTAAGCCTTGCCATCGCCAATACAGGCGGAGGGCATTAAGCCCAGCGAGCCAATCAAACCACCACCCTGGTCGCTGAGAATATCGCCAAACATATTCTCCATCACCATTACATCAAACTGGCCGGGGTTCAGGCACAGATGAGTGGCGGCGGCATCGACCAGCATATTGACGACTTTTACTTCGGGGTAGTCGACAGCGACTTCATCGAGCACTTCGTTCCACAGTACGCTGGACTTGAGGATGTTACTTTTGTGAATATTGTGCAGCACCTTTTTGCGTTTCATGGCTTGTTCAAAGGCAGTTTTCACTACCTGACGAATTTGTATTTCGTCGTAGCGCAGGGTTTCTTCGGCGAAACGGATGTTGTTATCGTCAACACCGAGAACCTTTTTGCCGAAGTAGAGGCCGCCGAGCAGCTCGCGGATCATCAATATATCGATGCCTTCACCAATGACTTTAGCCTTTAAAGGCGAGAGGTGGGCCAGGGCTTTGGGCAGCGATACGGGGCGCAGGTTGGCGTAGGTGTTGTAGCGTGCGCGCAGGGGTAACACTGCGCCGCGTTCGGGCTGCATATCAACCGGGATCTTCATCGCTTCAGCGTGGGCCAAACCGACCGGGCCTTTTAATATCGCATCGGCCGCATCGCAAACCGCCTGGGTTTGCTTGGGGAAAGGGTGGCCGTGGTCAAAATAGGCTGCTGCACCAAAGGGTGTATCGGTGAGCTCAAAATGGACGCCACTGCGTTGTTCAACCAGCGCGAGCACTTTTAAGGCTTCAGCCATTATTTCGGGGCCGATACCGTCGCCGGTGAGGATGGCAATTTTATGTGTTGTCATAGTCTTTAATGGCACGTTTAGAAGTAGGCGCACATTGTAGCGAATAGCTCAGGTTCTGCACATCGAACGGGCGGCTGTGGTTTTGGCCCTGTATTTTGGGTGTTGCCACTGCGTAAAACCGACAACGATAATACGACAGGCAGCAGCAGGGAGAGTTTGATCTATGTCATCACCACCTCTGCAATTTGATATGGCCAAAAGAACAGCGAATGTTTCTGTTGGTGAATTCGTAAGCATTCTCAGAGAGCTTCAAGAGCTTAGCCAGAATGGCCTGGCAAGTTTAACGGGAATTCCCCGATCAACCATTTCCGCCATTGAGAACGATAGAATTCACTTAGGTGTTGAAAGGGCCAAAGGACTGGCAAGAGTTTTGGCCTGCCACCCTGCGGTGCTGGTTTTTCCGGGTTGGGATATTGAGCGGGAATTCACTGCGTAAGAATGCAGATTACTTGAAACGATAAGTCACCCTAAATCAGAGCTGATCGTACTGCCCGCCAATGGCGAAAATATAAACAGAGTGCTCGTCAAACCTATAAATCAAACGATCTCTTTGCGAAATACGCCTTGACCACAAACCGCTCAAGTTATGCCGAAGCTGTTCAGGTTTCCCCAGGCCGCTAGCGGGATCGGCACGGAGTATTTCCTTCAGTAGTGTGCAAAGGGCTTTATGGCGCTTTTTGTCTCTTTCACGTAGCACTTCGTAAGCCGCCCAGGTGTTACCCTCAAAGACCAGTGATCTCATCTAACTGCTCACTTGTTGGGGTGTACCCTGTGCGATTGGTATGGCTTGCCGTGGCATCGGCAATTTGTTGCATTAGACTATTGTTTTGCAGAACGTAGAGGGTTTCCTGTTCTCTCTCCCAGTCGTCAGCACTGATTACCACAAAGGCATCACCAGCCCTGCGGGTGACTTTGATGGGAGTGTGGTCGCTAATCACCTGTTCGACATAGGTTTTTAGCTTGTCTCTAAACTGGTTGACGCTAACGGTATCCATGACTATTTCTTTATGTACGGCATTTCCGTACAAGACTAGCGGGTGCTTCATTGCAAGGCAAAGGCTGAATACCTGGCTTGGTCGCTAAAAAGCTTATAACGCCAACATATCCTTCAATGCATTAAGCGACTGCTGCCCCTTTTGCTTTTTCACTTCGGGAGGTAGCTCTTCACCAAAGCCTTCCCGTTCAAGATCATCCGCCGGTAGTTCAGCGAGAAAGCGGCTGGGTTCGGTTTTCGATATCTCACCGTATTGCTTACGTCGCGAGGCCAGAGTCATGGTCAGGGTTTGGCGGGCGCGGGTGATGCCCACGTAGGCGAGGCGGCGCTCTTCTTCCACCGTGTCTTGTTCGATGCTGGAGCGGTGGGGGAGTATTTCCTCCTCCATACCGATGAGATAGACATGGGGGAACTCTAGTCCCTTGGCGGCATGCAGGGTCATGAGTTGTACTTTGTCGTCGGCGGATTCCTCTTCCTGGCGGTCGAGCTGGTCGCGCAAAATCAGTCGGGAGATGGCATTTTGTACTGGGTTTTCGCAGTCCGGGTCTTCCATTTCGCTGGCGATGGCGCGCTCCAGCTGGGTGACTAAAAACTCCACATTCTTCATGCGCTTCTCAGCTACCGAGCCGCTGCTGGCGTTTTGGTGGAGCCAGCTTTCGTAATCGATATCGTTGATCATTTCGCGCACGGCTTTAATGGGATCGTCGCGCTCGCAACGCTCGGCAATCTTCTCCATCCAGTGTTTAAAGCGCTGTAGCTTTTCAAGGTGCTGACCGGTGATTTCACTCTGCAGGCCGATTTCATCAATCGCGGCCAATAGAGAAATCTCCCGCCGATTGGCGTAAGTGCCGAGCTTTTCCAGAGTGGTCGGGCCAATCTGTCGACGCGGGGTGTTGATCACCCGCAGCAGCGCATTGTTGTCGTCCGGATTAGCCAGCAGGCGCAAATAGGCCATGATGTCTTTGATTTCCGTGCGCGCATAAAACGAGGTGCCGCCACTCAAATGGTAGGGAATAGTCTGGCTCTGTAGCTTTATTTCCAGCAGGCGGGCTTGGTAATTGCCTCGGTAGAGCACGGCGAAATCGCGGTAAAAGCAGCCCCGGCGCATGTGGTTTTCGATAATGTCATTCACCACCCGCTCCATCTCGGCCTCTTCATCGCCACAGCGAATAATGCGAATGGGGTCGCCAAAGCCGAGGTCACTCCACAGGGCTTTTTCAAAGGCGTGGGGGTTGTTAGCGATCAGCGTGTTGGCGGCGCGTAGGATGCGTGCGGTGGAGCGGTAATTTTGCTCCAGCTTCACGACCTCAAGATGGGGGAAGTCGACCTGCAATTGTTCGAGGTTTTCCGGCCGTGCACCGCGCCAGGCATAAATCGACTGATCGTCGTCGCCCACCACGGTCAGTGCCTGTCGGTCACCCACTAGCATCTTCACTAGCTCGTACTGAGCCATGTTGGTGTCTTGGTACTCGTCCACCAGCAGGTATTGAATGCGTTGCTGCCACTTGCCCAGCACCTCGGGGTGGTCGCGAAATAATTGCACGGGCAATAGAATCAGGTCGTCGAAATCCACCGCGTTATAGGCTTTCAGCGCTTGTTGATAGCGTTCGTAGAGTAGGCCCAGTGCCTGCTCGCCATCGCTCTCGGCATGAGACATTGCCTGCTGCGGCGATTGCAGCTCGTTCTTCCATTTTGAGATTTGCTGCTGAGCGATGTTGATAAGATCGGGATCGATCTCAGTCTTGGTGATCATCAACTCTTTGATTAGCGTGCGACTGTCTTCAGAGTCGAAAATGGAGAAGCCATTTTTGTAACCCAGATGCACCAGCTCGCGGCGAATAATATTCAGCCCCAGGTTGTGAAAGGTCGATATCGTCAGCCCCCGTGCCGCTCGACCTTTAACCAGCGTGCCAACCCGGGCCTTCATCTCGCGCGCCGCTTTATTCGTAAAAGTCACCGCCGCAATATTGCGGCCAGCCACGCCGCACTTTTCAATTAAGTAGGCAATTTTGCGCGTAATGACACTGGTCTTACCACTACCCGCACCGGCGAGTACTAGCAAAGGTCCATCGATATAGTGCACGGCTTTTTGTTGCTGAGGATTGAGTGTCGACAATGCAGGGTGCCTGAGATGTGTTCCAAGGGCGGCGCATTGTAGCAGTAGAAATGGGATTAACACGCACATCAATTGAACGCGATGGCTATGCTGGAGTGGTAATCTCCCTAAGAACTACCGCCGTTAAAAGTAGAATTTTCTCGCAATCTTAGCGAAGGAGATTCCGCATAAAAAACCAAGATATTCAGGCAGCCAAATTATGGTGACCTCTCATCCATATTGGCGAAGGCTTTTGAAAATATTTTGATTGACCGCATGGAAGGTAATGAAGAGATCTTTGAATGTTTGATGGGCGATGCTGATGTGCGGGGGATTACGGCGAATGATATTGCCAGGAGTTTGTATAAGTGTTTTAGCGGGAGCGAGACTTCAAGCTGATGGCTAACCTGAGTCTTTAAATTGGCTTGTTAATCCTATGAATAGCAGCTGGATCAAAAAAGGCTCACTTCATTGAAGTGAGCCTTTTCGTTTATAGCCGGCTTCAAGTCAACAAGCGTTAGATAAGCTCAATGGCCATAGCTGTGGCTTCACCACCACCAATACAAAGTGCGGCAACACCTTTTGTTTTACCTTTGTGCTTAAGGGCATTCATCAGGGTTACGATTAAACGAGAACCGGTTGAGCCAACGGGGTGACCTTGTGCGCAAGCACCACCAAAGATGTTCACTGTGGCGGGGTCTAGGCCCAAATCGGTGATTGGCAACATGGCTACCATCGCGAAGGCTTCGTTGATTTCATAGAGATCAACGTCTTCTTTGGTCCAACCTGTCTTTGCGAATAGCTTTTCAATGGCGCCAACAGGGGCCAATGTAAACTCAGAAGGATGCTGTGAATGCGTCGCATGAGCAATAATACGCGCTAGTGGCTTAAGGCCACGTTTTTCAGCTTCACTTGCAGACATCAATAATAAGGCAGATGCGCCGTCAGAAATAGACGAGGCGTTAGCGGCGGTGATGGTGCCGTCTTTTTTGAAGGCTGGGCGCAATGTTGGGATTTTTTCGATGTTGGCGTTAAATGGCTGCTCATCGTCACTTACGACCGTTTCGCCACGGCGGGTTTTCACTGTAACCGAGACAATTTCTTCTTTCAGCAAGCCCGCTTCAATGGCCGCTTTAGCGCGGTTTAAAGACTCAATGGCATAGGCATCCATTTGCTCGCGAGTGTAGCCTTTTTGGTCGGCTACTTCTTGTGCGAAAGACCCCATTAAACGGCCTGTTTCGGCGTCTTCCAGGCCATCTAAAAACATATGATCCATGGCTTGATCGCCGTGACCCATACGGTAGCCTGTGCGAGCGGTTGGTAAAATATAAGGCGCGTTAGACATGGACTCCATGCCACCTGCAACCATAATATCGTTGGTACCGGCCTTAATAAGGTCGTGGGCAAACATGGTGGCTTTCATACCAGAACCACAAAGCTTGTTGATGGTCGTTGCACCAGTGCTGTCTTCTAAACCTGCTTTGCGCATGGCTTGACGAGCAGGGCCTTGTTTAAGGCCAGCAGGTAAAACGTTACCCATGATAACTTCTTGAACGTCGCTTGCAGCAATGCCTGAACGCTTGACCACTTCTTCAATAGCGGCCGCACCCAGGTCGATGGCAGAAACGGCAGACAGGCTACCTTGTAGACCGCCCATTGGTGTACGAGCACCACTAACAATAACAACACGGTCTTGATTCGACATATAAACCTCTTTTAAAATTTGCGGGGAAAATAGAGCGAAAATTGTATCAAGCTTGGCTGAATGTCTCCAATGCTTAGAGGTAAATCAGGCTATCAATGGCATTAGTTTGGACTCGCCTGGTTTCTACCCCGTTGATACATTAAGCAAAGGGGGGGTGTTGTTACTTATTTTGGCGCCTATCTTTTCCATGCCTGTTGTAAAAAAGATCGATTACGGAGATTAGCGAAAGACCGGCAAAGTCGCAGTGGTGTCGAACATTGTATTATTTGATGGTGGCGCGGGCGAAACCGTGCGTAAAACTGCTGGAATGCACCGATCTACACACTTTACTGCGCTTGCCCGTAGGGATGATGCCTCGGATGTGACGGTGAATATCATCTTCTTTGACAGTAAGTCCGCCGTTAAAACCAGCCTTGCTATGCCGAGCGGTCGTCTCGATCTTCAGCCCTTCGCGACAGACGCGCTTCCTGTGTGCCACTCGTGAGCACTTGCGTTCATCTACCAATGTCCGGTCAATACCCCCCATCAGTGGCATGACAGCGATTTCTATCGAGCTCCCGGTACAACGTGGAATGATGACGCTTCAAGATGGGTGCTATCGCACGCACAGAAATAGCTTACTGGCACAGGGCTGCTAACTGAATTCGATGGCGGCAAGAGTGTTATTTCGTTTGTGAAGAAATAAGAGACAGCCTCTCATTAGAATTTGGATGACTTATGACGCATCGGTAGTAATAAGTAAGTGCCATCCTCTTCTGCCCCACTGATTAATCCACAGTATGAATGACTGCGGATTTCTCGGGCGTGGCTTCAGATCGGGAATAAAAACTTTGCGGTAAAGTTCAATGTCCATTCAGAAGCGACATAATCATCCTGAAAATTATATTCATAATAACCGGAGAACTGTACGGGTCTTTTGCCGAATTTAATCAGCTTGGAGAGTTTTACGCCTAGTGGCAGGTTGGTCCAGGCATTCTTTTCCCAGTCATAGGTGATGTTCATCTCTGAGGTGCCAATGGACCATTTGTTGGGTAGCGCTATATTGATGATGGGTTGAAGAATACTCAGGTTCACATCATCACGATCATTCTCGCCGGCGAAGGTAAATAGATTCTGGTTAAACAGGCCCCAGATAACTTTCTTCTTGTGTGCCACGAAACCGAAAGCGGGGCCGATAGCCCATTTCTCTGCGCCAAGTTCATCATGACTGGCGGTTGGTGCCAGTAAAACTGGGCCAGCGCCCCAGCGTCCCCATGGGGTGTCTTTTACCATCAGGTCAAATAGTACCGAGTCACCAAGGCCGGTTTTCCCTGAGGGGCTGTCAGTAATGATGGGGACTGTGGCGCGGGCAATATTCTTGATATCACCGATTTTAAACGGCACCACTGGCCGCAGGGTCACGGTATTGGCATTTTCGTTGCTGAGTTGATGGAAGCTGCCGCTATAAGAATCTTGAATTTGCAGTGACATTAGTGAAGCTGTCGGGTCATTGGCAGCCTGGCCAAGTGCTTGTTCGGCTTGGGCGGAGTCGGGTGCGATGGCAGTAAGTACTAAAGCTAGCACGGTGCTAATTAGCAATTTCTTGAAGGAGCAAAAACTGGTTTGTCGGGTATCCATAAAATAGCGATTTATTCCAGCCACCTAAAGTTTGACCATAATCTTGAAAAAGATAGTGTCGCCTTCAACTCGATTCCTGTTATCGAACTCATGTAACCACTTGAGCTCAGCAAGGATCTCTTTGCCATCGGCCTTACTAACATAGGAGAGCACTGGGCCAATCCCGTATGCGCGGGCCTTAAAGTCACCAAGAGTCGCTCCCTTGCCGCTATCTCCGTTAAGTTGCCTGTAAATAAATCCAGTGGCGCCAGCACTTGCCAATCCACCCCAGAGCGGAAAGTGCTGGGCAAGCGTGGCATCGAGGTGTGCCTGTTTACCGGATGTGTAGTCGGTGTCATCATTTTCTGTGTTGAAATCAACACCCAGATAGGCCGATGCCTCAATGCCGTTTTTTTGTCCCAGATAGACAAACCCTGCTGCCGGTTCGAAAGACCAAAAGTTCTTACCGGTATTAGCTAGGCGCCCTTCCTTGTAGCTACCAGTGGGGGCATAGACCGATAGACGAAAATTAACATTCAAATCTGCGTTGGCGTGATAATTGAACATCAAGGGCATTAATATAATGTCACCGAGTCCGTTTTCTTTATCCTTACGCCGAATCGTCACAGGAGCATTGGGGAGGTAATCAATCAAATCAGCCTCTACCTCTATTGATACCCAGGGAATGGTCATCGACATACCGAAGTTCCACTTGTCATTCAATAGGCCCCATTCCGGTGCCCAAAACGCTGTAAAGGCCACTGCATTCGATTTGGCATCTATATTTGCCGCAATCTGCCCGGCGATTGGGATGCTACGATTGGTGCCGTTACTGCCTTCGTAGTTGATGAAATTAAGCCGGGCAATGAAGGTGGGTTCATTGGAGACGCCGTCCATAAATGAGGCCAGAGAGCCGGGCATGTAATGGCCACTGCCGCCTTCTTCAGCGCTCGCGCAGATAGAGAAAATAAATAGGCTTGCGGCAAGGCATGACCTCAATCGCTTTTTTGGTAAATCAAACTTAAGCATCGTTTCGTCGTTTTCCTTTTGCACCTAGATTGCAGGGCTGCGTTTGTTTCGCTATTGAGTGAGTTGAACGGTGAAAGAATTAATTTTGCTGTCAAATTCAAAGGGTCGCCGGTCGAAATAGTCATCGGATACTGGCGAGCCCAGGTCGATACCCACATCAAAGGTTTCACTGGCAGTGAACAGGGCTGGCACCGAACGTTCGGCAGTGGTGCGCGCCACTTCTTTGCCATCGACCAGAAGTACGATTTCTGCAGGCCCGCCGACTTTTTTGATCGTGGTATCCACCTCAATGCGATGCTTGCCCGGTGTGATGCTTGTTTTGGATCGGGCAATAAAGCGCTGAATAATGAATAGATTGTATTCATAGACCAGGTGTCCCTTATCCATATAGAGCGTCAGGCCACCACCGGCACCGCCCATGGCATAGAGTACGCCGCTGGCTTTTTTCTTCAGATCCACGTCAATAGCAACATGGGTGCTCTGCCGGCCCAGGCCGGGCGCATCAAACTCCGGCAAGCGCCGGGTGTTTTGCGTGAATTTCCAGCTTGTATAAGGGGCTTTGGCTCGGTCTTGTGGGTGTATTCGTAGCCAGATGCCTGCACCGATGGGAAAGTCCTTATTGTCTTCCGCCAGCGTCAGGAATTGCGCCTTCATCTCTTTCAGCTTTTTCGGGTTGGTGGTCGCCAGGTCATCGGCCTGGGAGAAATCATGGTCAAGTTTGTACAGCTCCCACTGGTCCTTTGCTGAATCCCAGGTCGGCATGGTTTTCGCTGACAGGGGCGTATTCCAGGGAATAAGCGGGCCGAAGGTGCCAGCAAACCAACCGTCGTGATAGATGCCACGACTGCCATTATTGTCGAAGAACTGGGTTTTCTTCTGTCCTTCAGCCTTAGCGTCATCGAAGGTATAGGCAAGGCTCACACCGTCCATCGGCATCTGCTGGTGACCGTTAACGACTTCAGGGTGTTTGATGTCCAGAATGTCGTAAATGGTCGGGGCGATATCCGTCACGTGATGGAACTGCGTGCGCATGGTGTCGTCGGGCTTAATGTTCTTCGGCCAGGAAACTACCATCGGGTTTCGGGTGCCGCCAAAATAGGAACCCAACAATTTGGTACCTTTGAACGGTGTGCTACCGGCCCAGGCCCAGCCCGCGTGGTACATGCTGTCGAGTTTGGGGCCGCCGAGGGCATCGAGACCACCAAGCCGATCCATCGCTGCAATGTGGTCTTCGACCTTAGAGGGAATGTTGTTCTGTGCTAACAATTCACTAACGGTACCGTTCTGGCCTTCAGCGCTGGAGCCGTTGTCACCAAAGATATAGAACACCAGGGTGTTTTCTTTCAGGCCACGTTTTTCCAGCCCATTCAGTAACTCGCCCACCTGGTAATCCGTGTGTTCTACGAAGCCCGCATAGACTTCCATTAATCTTCTCTGAAAGGCGCGCTGATCTTCGGGAATACTGTCCCAGCCCGCGAGGGTTTTATCTCTGGGTGTTAGCTTGGTATCGGCAGGGATGACGCCCATTTCTTTCTGACGTTTATATGTACGCTCGCGGTAGGCATCCCAGCCATCATCAAATTTGCCTTTGTATTTGTCGGCCCATTCTTTGGCGACCTGGTGAGGGCCATGCACTGCACCGGGAACCCAATACATAAAGAAGGGTTTGTCTGGTGTAAAGGCTTGCTGGTCATCAATCCAGGCGAGGGCTTTGTGGGTCATGTCGCTAGTGAGATGATAATTTTCGTCGTGTAGCGGGGGCTCAACCGGATTGTAGTTTTCCCACAGGCGGGGTTCGTACTGGGAGGTCTCTCCAGCAAGAAAGCCGTAAAAATATTCGAAGCCATAACCATTGGGCCAATGATCTTTTGGTCCCATATTCTGGGCAGTTAGCGTGGGTGAGTTGTGCCATTTGCCGAATGCTGAGGTTTTGTAACCGTAATTTTTGAGTATCTCCGCAATCGTTGCCCCGGTCTTGGGGATGATGCCGGTATAGCCGTCAAAGGCTACTGCGCGTTCGGCAATAGTGCCCGAGCCAACCCGCGTGTGGTTTCGTCCGGTTAACAATGCTGCCCGTGTCGGCGAGCAGATAGAGGTGGTATGAAAGGTGTTGTAACGGATACCTTCATCCGCCAGCTTGCTCAGTGTTGGAGTATGCGCTTCACCACCAAAGGTTTCGGCAATACCAAAGCCGACATCGTCGAGCATCACAATAAGAATGTTCGGCGCGTCTTTGGGCAAGCGCTGGGGGTCGGTGCCCCATTTCATTTTCGAATCCTGCAGCCGGGGTTGGGTGACACTCGCTACCGGGGTTAGCGGAAAAGGCAGTACCGAGCCATCGTCGACATCGTTTGCCGAGAAAACGGGTGAGATTGACAGGCTCAGAAAACAACCTGCAAATAGTATTCGAGTTGCTGTGCGCATCGGTGCAGTATCCATAAATTCCCTTTACTGTGTTCGTTCCTATAAGCCTATTTTTTTCGGCGGATATTTCTTAAAAGTAGCGCCATGAGCTTTGGCTTCACCAGCCATAGATGCCAGCCAGGGGTTGAGTCGGTGGCCGACGGGCAGTTCCTCTTTCGGGTCGATATAAAGGTTGTATAGCCAGGGAGCGAGGCCCACTTTATTGATGGTGGCGAAATCAATATTTTGAAAAGCATTTTGAGGCTGCACAACCTGTAAATGCAGTTTGTATTCACGCAGTCGCAGTGACATAAATTCAGTGCCGAGCCAGGTGTAAATGTGTTCCCTATGGCTTTTACCGTTGTTCACCAGCAGGAAAGAGCTTTGATCAATGCCATCGATGTAACGATCAGTGGGGATACTTTTATCGGCTCCGGCTAAGTGTACGGTGGTATTAAACAGATCCATCAAATCAAACAGCTCGGCACTTTCACCGGGCTCGATCATGCCTTTCCAATAGGCAATGCCGGGTACCCGTATGCCACCTTCCCAGGATGTGCCTTTGCCACCATGAAAAGGTGTGTAGCCGCCATCGGGCCAGGCATCTCTCTGGGGGCCATTGTCAGAGGTAAAAAAGACAAAGGTATTGTCTTCAACACCCGCTTCTTTCAATGCGGCCATCATGCGGCCTACCAGGGCATCAACTTCAACCACGTTGTCTTTAAAGGGATATTTGCTCGCGCTCTTGCCTTTAAATTCTTTGCTCGGATGATTATCCGCATGCACGCGCATAAAATTGTGGGCGATAAAAAAAGGCTTGTCGCCTTTGGCCAGTTTTTTGATTCTATCAATCGTGAATTTCGCGAGGATATGATCCGCCTCGGCAAATTGATCAAGGCCTGTGGTGGGGACAACAACTTTTTCTTTTTTTCCTTTCGCCCCATAATACATATCGATCTTGCCAGTGATTTTTTTGAAGCGCGCGAGCTTTTCTTCATCAAGTACCAGGTCGGGATAACGACGGTAATCAAATTGCTGTGTTAGTTCTTTCTGCGAAGCGTAATAACCTTGGAATTCATCAAAGCCGACTTGATGCGGACGCATGCCCTCCAGCTCGCCGGTATGCCACTTGCCGGTTAATACCGTGTGATAGCCTGCATCAGAGAGTAATTTTGCAACACTGCTCTCGCCTTCCCAGGGGTTTTTATTGATCACATCACCGGCCAGAATAGGTCGGATCAAACCGGTACGTACCGGCAAACGTCCCAGCATCATCGCTGAACGGGTTGGTGTGCAGGTGGGTTGTGAATAGGTAGAAGTGAGTGCCAGACCATTGCGCGCGAGTGTGTCGATGTTAGGGGTTGCCGCACCAATATGTGCTCCACCACCCCAGGGGCCGCCGATGTCACCGAAGCCAAGGTCATCAACGACCAGCCACAAAATATTGGGGCGCTTACCGGCACTTTTAAGCTGTTTAGCGAGTTTACTATCCGCCGCTTTGTCCTGACCAGGATAAGGAATGGCCGGCTGTTTATTCGCTGCCACCGACTCAGCGCGTGACAAGCCACTGGCATTCACTGATATGGATAATAAAACAGAGGGTAAAACTAGCAGGGCAACTACAACTGTTGCCAAGTATTGGTGAGAGCGTTGCTTCACAGTTACATTCCTTGTGTTGGTTGGTCTTCCTGTTCATAAGTGTACGTTAGTCGATGCCAGCCAGTTAACTAACAAGCCTGCTTTGTTATTAGATGTTAGAGCCACCTATTTGGGGTGCGTAAACCCCGCGTTTTTATTGTTGGGTTTTAGGGTCTTATTGATAATCGAGCGGAATTGAAAAGTGCCTTACACATGAGTATAAGAGCGTTAGGGCAGTTTTCAACAAGATCGAATATCGAAACAGCGTAGGATGAGAGTTTGCCACAGAACCTCTCGATCGAACAGATGCCGGTAGATGGCTGTGAGCTTGCGGGTCGTCATGCCTATTTGGTTTGAGCAAGGCTGCTTTGATTTTGAAGGCTGCTTTAATTTTGTCGGAAATATCCTCCAGTTAGTCAAACAGGAGTTGGGGTGTAGGGGGGGGCTGTACTCGGTGATTGATGAGGGATCTCCGATTCCTGAACCAAGCGTATTGCCAGTTATGGACATGGACTTAAGCCAGTTTTTAGGCGTTTGATGCCTCTGTTGCGCTGGCTCCACTGACCAGTCCCGCGGAGCGAAACTCAAAAAATACCGGAGCGCGATGCAACGGATCTTTCATTCCAATTCACTGTTTACTGAAGATATTGATCCAGACCTTCTCTATGGCATCGATGTTTTATTAAAGGCCATTTATAACAACTCAAATTTTGATGGTTATTCTCATGGCAACGGCATTTTCTGGTTTCCAAAAGTGCCTACATTCGGCGGATGAGAGCAATTATGTCGATAGCGACAATAATTGGGATATGCGTGAAATACTGATGATCCCGGCGGGCCAGTTTAAACACTTTATAGTTACCGGAAATGCCCTATCTAAACCAAACTTCCACGCATTACGCATTACGCATTACGCATTACGCATTACGCATTACGCATTACCATTACCATTACCATTTCGGCATTGCACCATGGTGAGTGTCAACTGAGGTCGCCCGATAGACTTGATTAAGTATTTAATGGCGATATTTTAGTTTCCGTAGTTTTCTATCTTCCATAGGGCGTAGTGCGAGATATAAGGTTTATCAAAATAATGTCGGTGTAAAAAAAATGAGCGCTTCTGATATCTGACGTTACGCCGTTGCCTGCACGAATTGGCCTTTGCGTTAAACTTTTGGCTAATAAAAAACCCCATCACTTGCGTGACAGGGTTTGTTTATTGGTGGAGGCGGCGGGAATTGAACCCGCGTCCGTCAGTCCGCTGCTATCGGCTCTACATGCTTAGTTCGGTCTATTATTTTTAACTTCTCACCGCCCGGCCGGCAGGGCATGTGAGAGAGCGATTCTGGTTTAGGTTTTAGCGAGTCACCCCCAGACGTGGGTCATCGCGATCTTATGAGTTATGACACCTGAGTACTCCGCCGCTACCCGAGGGTAGATGGAGCGCTGGACGCATAAGCACGGCTCCAGTCAGATGGCACTCTACTGGTGTTTAGGCAGCGAGTGCGTAGTTGTCGTCGTTGGCAACTATAAGGTTTGCGACTTTGGATTAACGAGATTGGTCACCATCTCGGCATGCACCTCAAGTTTTGTAACCGGCGTCGAATCCAAAACG